>Ga0116227_10001327_pt1 | contig 54675 bp, 39 predicted proteins | sample S1TSphgellanicum_FD_89693 | JGI IMG/M metagenome (GOLD analysis project Ga0116227, IMG submission 89693) | Host-associated microbial communities from peat moss isolated from Minnesota, USA - S1T2_Fb - Sphagnum magellanicum MG | ecosystem: Host-associated > Plants > Peat moss > Unclassified... | reverse complement strand
TAGGTAAGTAGATGTATGTGGTTAGTACATAGGTAAGGGCTAGTGGGTTGTTAGTAGGTAGGTAGGTAGGTAGTAAGAACATCTACTACTAGGTAAGTAGATGTATGTGGTTAGTACATAGGTAAGGGCTAGTGGGTTGTTAGTAGGTAGGTAGGTAGGTAGTAAGAACATCTACTACTAGGTAAGTAGATGTATGTGTTTAGGACATAGGTAAGGGCTATTGGGTTGTTAGTAGGTAGATAGGTAGGTAGTAAGAACAAAAACTGGGCTAAACAGGGGTGGTTACCTAGGGTCCTGTAAATTGGTTTTTTGGGCTAAACCTTTAGCCAATTGGCTTTTTATTTTCAAAATGGCTATGCGTTTTTTTTTCTCCCGTTTTCTAGTTGCCAAATTTCTGTACTGGGTTCTAGATGTTTTGCCACAAAAAAAAATGTCAAGGATGCTTAATTAATTTTACTTTCATATCCCTTCTTATGGATGATCACCACTTCAGCTACATCACAAAAAAATGAAGAACCCTTAGTCTGGAACCCAATGGAAAAATGGTGTTTGGTGTTTGGAACTTACCATCCATCATCCCTCATGGCTCTCTTCTGGCTATTGGTTCACTCTTCCCCCCGCCCACAAACACACACCTCCCTCCCTAACCAATTCATAATTTGAACCATAGTTATATACATTACCCACAACCCAATTTTATCATTGAAGGTTTTATAATTGTGTTGTGTGGGAATTGAATTCTGTGTTTAAAGTGAGATTTGTGAGAGTTTTTTAAACTTAAATGCCGCCATTATGGTTTTAATGAACATATCCATGGGAGCTAAACCAAGGCATATGAGGATGACCTCATCATGTAACGGCACTTTTATGGCAAGATCAAACAAAATTCAATAGAAAAATGACCTAACCATAACTAACCTGTGTTAGGAATGGCACAAACCATACCACACCTAACCGTAGAAATGACCTAACCATAACTAACCCGTGTTAGGTAGGGATGGCACAAAATCACCAGAAATGACGCAAAGCTGTGTAACAGGCCTAACCAGTGGCCATTCTGGCACGTAATTGGCACTTAGGAAAGATTCTGCCACATCATTAGGAACTTTGAAAACTATTTCTTGGACCTGACGATCTGCTGGTCACATGCATTTTTAAAGAGCAGTTGATTCCGGCATTCTATTTTTCAGAATGCCCCATGTGAATTTTTTTTTCCTTGTGATACCCAGAGGGTACCATCCGGGTATCACTGAAAAATAAATAAATTTGATCAATTTTTAAGCTTGATAATGCCTTCAAAAGTAGGGGAGTTTCCAAAACATAAGTGCCTTGACGGATTCCGAAACTCCCCCCTCCTTGGGCATTACCCGAACAGTTCAAGTTTTAGAGTTTTTCTGGTAACCGAAGCTTAGAAGACTGTCCAGCTGATTTTTTTTAGCGGAGCTGGTTCTCATAAATTTTTGAACTTGCAAATTTCAAAAAGACAATTCTGCACAACCCAATTATCAAAAAATATTATGCTAATTTTCTTAATTAGAAAAATAAAATCCACCTAAAGCCTAAACTTAAAACCTAACTAATAACCGGCACTAGTTTTTTTCATACCTTCCAGGTTCTCATACCCGTTCATGGTCTCCTCAAGCCGGTTCTCACACCTCAGTGACAATTGGCGGTCAGGTTTCCATGACGGGTATCACTACGGGCGTCACCTTCCCGGTTCTCGTGCCCTTGGATATTCTCACCTCGCCGTGAACCGGCGGTCAGGTTTGCGTAGCGGTATCTTTACGGGCATCACCTTCCCGGTTCTCGTGCCCTTTGATATGCTCACCGCGACGAGAACCGGCGGTCATGTGTTCAGAGCGGGCATCACTCTGGGTATCACCTTCCAGGTTCTCATACCCTTTCGCACCCTCGTTGACCCGGTTCTCACCTCGCGAGGACTGGCGGCCAGGTGTTTAGTAGCGGGTATCATTATTGGTGATACCCAAAATAGGTTTTTTTTTCATTTCGAGAACGGGGCGCGAAACTCGTTAAGGCTCTTTTAAAACCAAGTGAGAACCGCCCGACGACACTGCTCTGGAGTTCTCTTGCATGTAAGAAAATGCAAAGCAAAATTGATGAGGAGGAAATGCAGCAACAAAAAAGGGGAAAAGACAAAAGACATTCCTTATGGGAGAGTGGGCACCAGTTTCTGACAACATTCTGGAACAGTCACTCACTCACTCACGCTTGGAAAAAGCCATTTATAGCGCTCCTTGCTTCACGCTGACGCTCGTAACACTTTCAACCGATGGAATGTTTTTGCATTTAAGGCCAGAGAACATGGGGGGGGCATCGATGCAAGCAAAGAAGCGGATCTCCAACGGCAGGGAGGCTGGCCGCTGGAGCCTGAGATGAAGAGAGAGAGAGAAGGAGAGAAGAAGAAGAAGAGAGAAGAGAGAAGGACTCGCGAGTTGCCAGAACTGATTTGCAGCTAAATTGAAAGTCTCTGAAAAATAGCAAAGCGCCAAACATACAGAGTTGTGCCATATCTCGATTTAATGTCTCACTCTGTTTTATGAATTTCTGCTAATAAGCGTTATGCCATATCTCCAGATTTTGCACAAAAAAATTTAGCCAAAAGATTGGCGAGAGAGAAATTAAGAGAAATAATTTCTAGCCAAACTGGGTCCGGGTTGTTGTTGTTGTTTTTGGAATGCTACAGAGACTTCTTAGCAGGTCTATGTCCGGCAAAAGCTGGACAAAACCGTGGCACACACACAGAGGGGTGGGGGCCATCAACTCCCCGTCTGTTGTGGCCAGCCAGCAGTTGCTGCCCTCAAGAATTTCCAAACTTGCTGTAAGTAAGCAATGGGCTTTAATAAGTTGTTGTTGACGGCGTCCATGGTTGGATGCTAAAGATCATTTCCTGTCAAGTGAAAAAAAAAAACCTGCCCTAATTTTTTTGTGTGTAGTGTATTTAGACAACCATTGTCAGGCGTAAGAACTCGGTCACCATCTTCCAGGATCTTCCAAAATGGAAGAAATCTTCCTCAATGGAAGCATACATCCTCTGAAAATTAGGGCAGGTTGGTTTTACTACAGAGATCTAAGGGTAAGGCCCTTGGCTCAGGTTTAGGGTTTAGGGTTTAGGACCCTTGGCCCTTGGCCCTTCCTTTCCTTGTGGTTATTTCGGTGACTAGCACTTGGGTTACTGCCCTTGTCCATTGGCACTTTAAAACAGGCCCTTCTACTAAATACCAAGCTGACCCTGGTATCCTTTGCAGTTAATTTTATCATGGCACAAGCAAGCATATTTTACACATAACCGGTTTGTCGATGGGTGCCTCGTGCTCCAATTGGCCAAGAGGACATCAAGAGTTACAAGCCATAATCCGTGAGTGCCCTAGTAGCACCTGATTGCCCACATTATAACCTCATCTCCATGCTTGTCCGGTGCTAGTGATTGGTCCGTCCTTGTTAACTCACACCAACCAACAAAGCCCCTGCAATAACACAAGCAATTAGCACCAAATTCATAACAAAGCGTGTGTTCAATGGCAATAGCAACCAATTATGTCCAATAACAGGCTCAAGCAGCTCGATTATGTCCAGTAACCAGCTTGAGCTGCCCGATTTTGTCTGGCAACCAGCTTGAGCAGCCCCATTATGTCTGGCAACCAGCTTGAGCAGCCCCATTATGTCTGGTAACCGGCATGGTAATAGTAGTAGTAGTAGCTCTTAGAAGATGTGTGGCATGATGGCCATGAGATGCTGAACCAAATCTGCAAAGCTCGGTGCATGAAGAAGGGATAAGGAAGGCCACATGAGAACAGGGATTGTTTCATGATTTCGAACTGAAGTCCAAGATTTGTTGTTGTCTTGTTGGCCAATGTGCTAGTGGGGCATGTGGAGATGGTGCAGATATTGTTTTACTATATCAAGTTTGCTTCCATCTATGGCGCGCATAGATCTAATGGACTTCTTCAAAACGAAGCGCTGTTGTTGCAGGAAGCAGGCGGATATGAAGCTCATTACCATCCTCCTAGCTGCCCGTGGCACTGCCCGTGACGGACCTTCCCCTCTTGCTTGCTATATAGTCCGGCTTCCGCTCCCCATTTTTCCTCACAATCTTCTTCACCCTCTTTTCCTCTTTCTCTCTCTCTCTCTGTCTCTCTCCATACGCTCTTCACGCTTTCACCAGTGTAATTCTGTTGTCGCCTAGTGCATTTTCGCCTATGACAGTGTACTTTTAAGTCCTTTGATCGCTTCCTCTGTTTCACACTTTTTTAGCAAACACGATTTCTCTTGAAGATGATCGACTAGCATGCGTTTCTGCTGTTGCCTGCTGCATCCGAGTGTCATATTTTTCAAGCGCCTGTTGATTGTCCATGAACTGTGGCTGACTCTGCAAGTGGCAACGCCGAAAGATAGATCTCTTTTTCTTTGTGTTCATGACGAGAAGATGTGTGCACTGTGGATCACTGCTGTGAGGAATGCCGCATGGTCCGGATCTAGGCTGCAGAGCTGTAATTAAAATCCTTACAGGGGATTTTATTACACGCCACGCTTGCTTCGGACCAGGCTTCATTCCCCTCAGCAGGGATCCACTTCTCTACCAGTTTCGCAGTGGTTTGCAGCAACGAGGATCTTGATGCTCGACTTGTTGGCGTCGTGCTTTTGCACATGATCATGGAATCCGATGCATGATAATTGCACTCACACCGTGTACAGGTGCAAAATCATCTCTTGTGTGTAGCTTTGTGCAGCTGTTCTTTCTGTGTAGAATCGAACAACAGTTTCAGCTTCGAAGCCGAGATTATGTCTAAATCAGTTCCTGTATGCAATTTTTGTTGTATCGTAAGCTAGCCATGAGATAGAATGGCGTACTGGAGCGGGTTAAGAAGTTCTGGTACTTTGCTCTGGCGTCTTCATGATCTTCCCCTGAAACTTTTGTGAATTGCTTCGTCGGCTGCAGCCAGATCTCTCTAATCTCTCTGTAATGTCTGCATCAGCTGCTAGCGATCCCTTGTACCACGCTGCTAACAGCCTACAGGTGATGATTGTTCAGCGACTTGCAGCAGCATGAATTTCTTCATGGAAGGAGACAGCATGTGTTTCTTTATGGAAGAAGATATACGTGGGAACTTGTTTGCAAGAGTGTGATTTGTATGTTTTGAGATCATCAACGTATAAAATTGTTCTAATGTTTCTTCATTTTTACATTGAATCATGTTGGCCGACCTCGGTCTCCTACGTGCTGTTCTGTCTTCTGTTCTGTTCTGCTCTGTTGTTCTGTTCTGTTTATTGCAGGAGAAGCAGAGAATGTCGAAGATCGTGTCATTGGAAGAGAATTTTCAAGACTGGCATGACGAAGATACTCTTCAGGCAGGTGAACAGTGTACAAAGTCGAAGTCGGTAGTAACATAATCTGGATACGTACATCGATTGCAGATCATATGTGAACACCCCTGGAAGACAATTGTCTCATGACATTAGCCACAGAAAGAGGTGAGACTTGCGATTCTTTTGCATCATTCTGCTGTTTTCATATCAATGCCAACATACATATCGTTCGATCAGTTTTTTGCATGACGTATTGCTCTTTGCAAACAATCCTGACTCCATTCAACTGCAGGAAGCGATGTACTGCAGTTGGGAAATGTGAACGATGAAAACTATCAGGTAAGTATACTTGTTTTGAAATTGCACAGTAGAATATTTCAGGGTCATGACTTGAAGTTTAGAGCCGCTCTTATTTCGTTTTCATACATTCTCCGTGAAGTTTAAATGCTATTTCAGGGTCATGACTTGAAGTTTAGAGCCGCTCTTATTTCGTCTTCATACATTCTCCGTGAAGTTAAATGCTATTTCAGGGTCATGACTTGAAGTTTAGAGCCGCTCTTATTTCGTCTTCATACATTCTCCGTGAAATTAAATGCTGGTGTTACGGAGTACGTGAAAGAATCTCACTGAAATTATCAGTGTTGTTTTGATGATCCCACGTGTGGTCTCCATGAGATGTGGTCGGTCGTGCAGAAGGAGTGCGTGGGGCATATATCCGATGTCTTAACTACGTGCGACACATATTATCCGAAGTTTGAGATCCGAAAGGGTTTACAATCTTCTGTCTGCACTCGTGGGATTCCAAACTAGGTATGTCTCAAGAGGATCCGTGACGTCATTCTGTACGTAGTGGAAGTGTACTGCTAGCATAAATGTTGCTCCGGTCATGTTGGACCAAGGGTTGGGCAAAGATCCGATGTCCGACGCTCTTTATTGTTTGAGATTTGAAAGGGTTTGCAATCTTCATTCAGTTCTTGGGTTTTGCTTCCAAACAATAAAGAGGATCTGTGACGTCATTCTGTACGTAGTAACTCATGTGGTAGCATAAATGTTGCAGCTCCCGTACTCTTGGACTTGGTGCTTTGCCCGTGTTCTTCTTCTTCTTCTTCACTCAACACAGGTTTGAAAATGCTCTACAAACGTTCCAAGTTGAATTATTGGGTGGTGAGAAATTGTTAGTCTTAAAGTCCTAACCCTAATCAGTTTTTTCTTGCATGTTGTATGTTTGTTGCTGCATTTGGAACAACGTCTCACTACCACTGATTCATGGAACTTATTGTTTTGCTGTAAAAGTAGGGTTCCTAGTCCACCCACAGCTGCAGATCAATAATTTACTGCTCACGAAGTCCTCCTGGCTGTCGGACCTGCAGACGTTTTAAGGAGATTTCTTCTTCCGTTACTCTGAAGCCCTGAACAAAACCAGGTTTGAACATTGCTCCCTTTGTATGCAAATGATGTCCTTCACAATTTCATGATGCATTAAGTGCCTACATTTTGTTGGGTTTGTTTGTTAGGATCGTCCACTGAACCCTCTAGGTTCTGACAACTATCAAAGATGGAAAATGGGACAGTTGAATTCAGAGAGAAGTTAGAGTTGAGGATGGAACCACCAAGTACATGTCCAACATGTGAAATTGCTATTGTGTAGGAGAACATGAATGCCTGCAGTGCAAAGTTCCTCGTGTATCCAGGGTGATTGCTTCGAGCAAAACTATGAGAGTAAATTGCTTGCTGCTCCTAGTTTACACTTCGCATACTTGAGGTATCTGAACCTGGAACAGATGGTGCTATCCTTCGCCTTTAATTATCTTTGTAGACTTTGTGCTGTGTTCCTCATTTGCAGTCGTTACAATGCTGGGCGCCGCAGTCGAAGTATATTCTGTTCTCCACTTGTCCTCCTTGGGACTAGTGTCATTGAATCATATGTCTAAGGCAGCTCTCCAACTGCACAAGTCATGGAACTTCTTCACAGTAAAACTGTTTGGGTTCTTCTGCAACAAGTGCATGTTTGTTAGCAAACTGGTTTCAAAAGAATGTTTGAACTTGCAGGTCCACATTTGTTTGAAAGTATGGAGGGCATGATGGTGCTTCTCAATTGGAGTCTTTTTCCATCAAGCCTACACAAGAGCAGGTGGGTTTGAAGTTACATGGTCCATGTTGTGGTATCCACAAAGAGTAAACTTGCGTCTCCAAGTTGGTGACGCCCTTGCATGTATCAGCAGTTGAGTTTTGGAGGTGGCTAATGCTCAAAGAAAATGTATTTTTTGCAGGTGTTTTAAAATCCTGGGAGTGGGAAGGGAACAAGTTGTGGGTGGGAGCAAGGCAAGGGAAGATGACAACATACAGCATCCCTTGCAAGAATCTCAAGACTCTAGTTGGATCTCAGGTCACTAGTTACAACCCATAACCTTTTTGTCTGCATTTCATTAGTGAGCTACTACTCTGTAGCACAAGGTATCACCCTGGATTGGAATAGGGCCAATGATTCTGTAACTCTTCTCTACTTGAATGAAGATTTCATTACTGGTCTCTGCATGGATGAAAAGAGTGCATCTGGATTATCACAAGGGATGGTTATGTCTGGTAACCAGCTTGAGAGTGCTAGTTTGTGTCACATCTTTTGGTTTTGCCAACTGATTAATCTTGACTTACATATATACTTTTGTGAAAGTGCAATTCTGAAAATGGTCTTGAAGTTGCCAATTAATTTCTCTTGACTCTGAATTTTTTTCACAAACCCAAATGGATTTGAATTCAGTTTTGCCAACTAATTGATCTCAACTCATTATTTCATGAAAAGCCCACTTCCAAGTGGTCATATTTTGGTTTTGCCAAGTAAATTAATTTTGACTCCTACTTTTGTGAAAGACCAAATAGATACCTTGTGGATTTTGCTAATTCAATAATTCTTAAATCCTATTCTTATAATTTTTGTGAGAGCCCAAATGGATACAGTTTGATTTCGCTGACTAATTAATTTTGACAGGTCTTTCACAGATTTTGGTTTTCCAAATAATTTTGTGGAAAGACTCTCAACAATGGAACGTAATGGTAGAACGTGAAGACCAAAACATGTGTTGCAAACTTGTAAAAACTTATTGGCTTTCCCTGTAAGAGAAAGACTACATAAAGTTGGCAACTGCATTTGGTCCCAAGTCTTTAGAAAAGTCTGCTATGAACTGTGAACTCATCTTTTGGAAGCTTTATGGAACATTTCCTATTTTACCTGTTGTTGATTTGAACTTGCTATATGAGCTTGAGTCATTACACCATGCACACTGCTTGATTGGTAATGGAATGAGAGGAACCATTAGGAGTGATGCTGGGAGCTGTTTTGGCCTATTTGTCTCCTTATGCTTGCTTCTGTTCTTGACTGTTGGTGTCTTATGCAATTGCAAAAGCTTCTCTCTAAGACTGTTTGTTCTGAGTCCGAGAAGTGGAGAATGCCTTACACACTGTAGTGAGCTGTGAAATTAGTGGTTTACAAGGCCCCCTTGGGCTCTCTTCTCTCAAACCACTTATGGTTCTCCGTTGCAACCTCCCTTATCAAACAATGGCTGCAATGCCATTGGCTGAACCATCTCCACAAAGTTTGAACTTGTAAAGGCTATCAGTTCCTTCCATAGAAATGCCAGTGGATAATGACCTGCTTCAACTATACCACCCTATAGTAGACAATCTATGTACGATGAATATGTCTGCATGTCTTTGTCAACATCTCAAGGTAATGCAAGACTGCAAGCTTGAGGTCAGGTTGCAAGTTCGCGATTCTTGTCTGTAAACTCTCATGGCCATGTTTGATACAACAGTGTATCTCCATTTGTAAATTTGTGTTCATCTCTTTGTTGACGAGGGCAAATGATAACCATAACCATGCAGTATACACAAATTAAAGCACAAAAATTACTTGGACAAAAATCCTGTGAGACAACTGGCACCAACATGGTGCCCACCTCAGTGCAGCATTTCTATGAGTGTCTTTACATCCTGCAGAAACAGCAGGCACATGTCAAACTAGCATTGGAGACACACAGTATCAACCCAATATTTTCTTCAAAATATAACACCCAGCATTGAGGTGAACCTACCTAATACAAAACTTTTGAGGTGGACATTTCATTCAACACATGCAACAAGACATGCTCAGCAGAAGAAATGACCCCAAAATTCTCAAAGATTAATAACATGTCTTTATAATTGCACAGAAATATCCACAAGAACACTTTGAAGGTAACAGAACACTGAGTGTGGTCATAAACATCATGAAAGTTGCTCACAAAGTATTGGAGCTGAAATTCTCAAAGTTTCAAAAGGTTTGAGATGGCTGATTATGTCATTTTCTTGACCACATTGTATGAGATCATCTTCCTGTGATGATCATACCCTTGTAATTGTGACCAAGATGCCTGTTGAACTTAAATTTTGTCTAAAGTATTGAATCTGCTACCCCACTTCTTAATGTCATGGAATGACCTCGCCCTTGCCCTTATGTTGGGTGCATCACCTAGCTCACCCTAATGGGCTCACCTGGCACCGTACCGAACATAATGGGCATGGGCTTTACCGTTCCACAGTACATAACAGCATGATTAGCCATGATGGCCAGTAAAGATTTGCATGTGGTTTACAACAGACTTATTGCACCAAAACACTCAGCATAAAGTGCAGCAGGATAATAGCATTGAGTGGCATAGAACATTTGATTGACTGCCTCTAAGGTTTGGCATCCACTATAACATTGCCAAACCCAGCACAAGTCTGCAAAGCAGCACAGCAGACACAGAAATGACACTTGACATAGCTGCATGTAGGTTGGGTCTCCATCTTTCACAAAAACTACCTAGCTCCTCAAAATAATCCAGTCCTTCACTGTCTGCAGACCCAGTTTAACACCCCTTTAGATTGCTCCAATAGTTCAAATACCTGCAAGTAATCACATACCTTCAATTCATCAAAGGGTGCTTGTCTTCTAACCATAACAGATCCCACAAATGTCACCAATTTGATTGGACGAACTTGCAGGTTGTTCATAAGGAAAAAGATTGGGAAAGGCTTCACTGGCAAGGAAGTCTTCATTGAAAGGATTCCTATTCTTGTATGCCATGATAAATGCACTGTAACAACTACATGTTGAAAATCAGACCACCAGCTCCAAGAAAGCTAGTATCATGTACTTTCTTCATCTATGCATGCTTAGATTGAGAAAGTGCATTATGGACATGGGTACACAGGCCAGTCATTAACTTTTCTACTTTAAATGTACATTATCAGCAAGCAATATCTCTCTTGCCCAGGGCCAGTCATTAGTTTCTCTTCTTTCAATGTACATTATCAGTAAGCAACATCTCTCTTGCAGAGGTTACTCCCTGGGCAATATCTCCCCTTTCCCAATTCAGATGACCAAAAGCAAATCATAATTTGCATTATATACAACAACTCATCCTGCAACATTTCAAGTGTTGGAAAGTAATTGCTTGAGCATATAAATTTGTTCTGGCACACTTACCGCATGATGATCCAGGCTAACTGTCTGCTGCTGTTGTTGTTGATCTCAAGCAAGCAGCGTCTGTTTGAGTAGACTGCAGATGTGCACTTGAGTAGCAGGAGGACACTTGTTTCAATTTGATACAGCAACTCTCTTCTTGTGAAGCACACAACATGCTCAACAATCCCTAGCTCTGCACCCCAAGCTGCACTTCGAATTTCTCCCAAAACCCTAATTTGGACTCTCCTGCTGTTCATGGAAAAACCTTAGCACCACCACCACCACCACCCTTTCCATGCATCAAAACTGCCAGAGACGTCACTATCCAACTTGAGGAGCAGAATGCCACAAGTTGCATCAGTCCCCGTTCAACAAAGCAAAGAGAAAATCTCCTGCAAATACGAAGGGAAAGAAAATAAAGTACTGGATAGAGTCATGGCAGGAAACAGTCTTGGTTTTAGGGCTTGGCCCCCAAAACCCTAACCGCAAAATCCTGTTTTCCTGGACAAATAATTCTGTTTCCGTTCTGATTTCGTCCGTGATCAGCAATCAGAATTTAGGCGGGGTTGATTATACGACGAATGTGTCTCCTTTCCTACTGTGGAGAATCATCGAAAGGGGCTCTGTGACAGATTGTGTGCTTCGCTTTGCCTGTGCGCCAGAAGAGTTATGTTTGCTGTGCCTCCGGAGTGTTGTTGCGTTGGGGCGGCAGATCTGCGGCAGCAGCAGCAGCAGCTATCGCCATAATAGTTTCCCAAGACATTTGTACCCATCCATTTGCAAATTCTTTGAACCATCTTTACGGGCCTCGGCGCATCTTTGTCTGCGGTCTTTGCGTTTTACCAGAAACCAAGCGGCGGAAGGGAAAGGGGGTGCGATGAGGCGGGTTATGGTGCAAGGACTGGCGCGCTTTTCCTCTTCCTCCTCCTCCTCCTCGCGCTACTACACGCACGCGTCCGCCTGCCTTGCTGCCGCAGAAACATCTACTGACAAGGTATGTTGCATCCACCCCGATCTGCTGCGATTTTTCTTCTCCTCCTATGGCTTCGGTAGATTCGGGATTTGAGGGCAGATCTCTGGTGGATCCTCTTCACCTGGAAGATGTTCTTCTCTATGTTGCTTCCGGTTCCCAGATCGTTTCTTCGTCTCCTTTCCCTCTGGGCATATCTTGTAGCAGCAAAGGGTTTGCTTCAGCTTTTCAGTGCTATTTTCTTGGTCTGTGCATTCTTCACATTTGGAAAGTAGCTTTGATTTTTCAACATTTTATCTGGAGAACCATTTCCCTTTCAGCTTCTGCAATCCGCCAGTTAGGTATTGATGACGATCAGTACATCCATAGGACCATCACCACAAATCTCTTTTGCAAGCTTAATGCCTAAGGAATCATGTGTTTTGAGCTTTTGTTTGTTCCAGTGGTTGACATTGGCAATGCGATTCGGTTAAGGATACAGGACAATCAAATAATATCAGCCAATTTTTTTCTTCTTGCATGGTGTCCACATGTGAGAATGCAACATTGTGAAGCTTGAGAGTTGACAATCACTTCATGTAGGAATGCTCATGTGATGGGTGCTGAGCCTTCAAACCAAGCTGTCTCACTTTGCATGATTGTGACCGACAGTAGGTGTTAAAGATTTTCAGTTTATGTTTGTACTGATATATTAGCTTGGCTTTTGTGGGTATTGCTTGATTACAGTCTGCAACTTCTGGTGGAGCAGCTGGGCATGTGGAGACGATCGTATTCCCAAGGTCAGTTGTGCACTGTCTAACCATGGATGGAGGGAGGGAGCGGGTATCACCTGGCCTGCTTTGCAGCAAAGGAAGCATAGTGAAGGGCTGGCCCACAGCCTTCTGCTGCCTCTGTTTGTAGGGGAGGTTGTGTTTGTAGGTGCTGCTTTTTGTACGGATGATGATGGGTATCATTCACCAGGGAAGGTTTGGAAGTGTCAAAAAACACTTGTGTTAGTTCTGAGATAGTTTTGAGTTCATCTGAACAGGGAAGGGCCAGGTGTGAACTATGCATTGAACTGGGCTCTTGCATCCAAAGGAGTTGCTCCACAAGGGGATGCTTATCGGAATTTGAAGGAGAAAGAGCTGAAGAAGCATAATGCTGCCATTCCGGGTTGGTTGTGGGACTTTACCACCTTACCAGTCCTGTTACTTTGCATTCTAGTCAGTTGGATATTTTAGCAGAAAATGTAATGGTTCCATTTATTAGGGTGCCATTTTGCAACCATGTCATGCAGTTAACAGCTTCAAGCTCTGCCTGTGCACAATATTCTGGCTTGGTTTGTATTGACCATTGAACAAAAATGAATGCTTTGGAAATTCCACTCTTTAGGGCCTAGCTTTTGTTGCACAATTGGTAATCACCATTCTTGCTGGGAACCGAAGAGCATGTCTCTGACTTCAGAGAAGACCTTGCTTTTACTAACAGGGTTATTGGATGTTGGGATACAGGGTCAGCATCTCCTGCCAAAATCTATGCACGGGGATCTTACTCTGTGGGAGCAGCAGACATCAGCAAAGCTCAGTTCAATGGTATTTTTAAGGAGGTCAGTTTGTTTCTGCCTGCATGTACATATGGTGGTTGCATGTTGAGGGATGATGCACCTGTAACAGGAGAGGGTACTGTGGATTCTTGAGGAAGACACAGACTTGCTTAAATTGACTTTTGTTTCAAAACTTCAATCAAGTTGTGGCACTTTTGTCCTGTAAGTTGGGTCCAGTGGATTAAGTTAAAACTCAGAACAGTTCTTTACATGTGCAGGTTACAACACATCTATCATCAGCTGCAAAGCTGTATGTACATGATGGTGCTGTTGGTTCATCTCCCAGTGTTGATGTGAAAGTGCGTACCATTTCAGACAGTTCCTCAGCTGCCTTGATTCTGCAAAGGATCCTTGACCCAGCACCAACACGAGTGGTGTCTCATGATGCCTTTCCTCTCACAGTTTATGTTGCCTCAAAATACAGGTTAGCTCTGAAAATGCCTCCCTACAAAGATGTAAAGTATCATGAATATGTTGATGTGGGAAATTACTCAGCTTGTGCACCATACTTAACTGCACTCTGCTCTCCAACTAAAAGGCTGTGCATTTGTAAAGTTTAACAATCAACTTTGGAACTCTTACCTTTTTTGGTTGATAGGCCCTTTATCATTTGACAAGTGACCACTATATTGTTGAATTGACATGAGAACGGGATAATTGTCTATTGGTATATGTCTCTAGCTTTTCTGCCAACAAGGTTTATGTAGAAATGTTGAGGGGGCACTAGTATGCTGAGAACCAATGTTTTGGCAAAGGTTCTCTGACAAGTTTTGATGTTGCTTTTGCAGCCCAACAGATCATGAAAGGCTGGGAACGGTATCAGAAGGCAAGGGAGGGTCTATTGTCATTGACTATGATAGGTCGACTATGATCTTGTGGGGTAGTGCTGTCAATGACACTGAAAGTGTGAAGATGTCACTGGCTGCCTTGGCAGCACCCAGTGTCACTTCCCGTGATGCCCTCCCTCTGTTCTCAAGGTCAGGAGACACAGCTTTTTCTTTAATAGTATCCAGTATTTTTGTCAAGGAGGAATTGGAAGTAGAGAGAATAATTCAGAGCTTTGTTCAGATACTCAAATTCTGGTATAACTATTGTGTGATACTGACTAAATTTCTGTATGGATTGGAGGGATCAGGCTATTGGTCCAAGGAGGGTCAACAGTGCTGTTATTTGCACCAGAGTCATTGGTCCAAAGCAATCCTGCTCTGCTCAAGGCAGCAGTGTCACCAGACGTTGGCATAGTTTGGAGCAAAGATGGTGTTGCACGCCTCTTTGCAACCCATCAGCCGCAGGCTGCCAACCTCTACAAAACCCCCTCCTCCCTTGTTTTGGTGACTGCTGACAGGTGACCTTCATCATGATGTCAATAGCAGGCAATTTGTTCTCGGTTACATGTGTGGATGGAGATTGTTGAACATTGAATCCAACATGTGTGTTTCAATAGTACTTTGTTATTTTTAAGGTTCAATAATCTTTCTTGTAACTTCTTGAATCTAGCTGTGAAACAAAGTTCTCAAGGTATATCCTGTGATATTTTTGACAAACATTCTCAATGAGAGTATGCAGTTATTTGAAATGATTCACATGCCTCATGTTCATTCCAATATCTCAATTACTGCTAAATTGGGAGTTATCAATAGTCAATTTTACAGGTTTTTGATGCTTTGTAGTTGTGAAGAGTTCTTTGTCTCTCAAAGTGTCAGTCGTATGGTCCTTCTGAAAAGTAAAGGCTACGCTCTAAAGAATCTGTTAAAGAGGACTAGAGGGTTGCTCAGTAAAGAAAAATTCCTTTTTGGAATTTCAGCATTTGGAGTATTCAGCATGATTCTGTATAAAGTCTTGTAAGTGCAGAGCTTCTTGTAAGCCCACTTGGTCTTTGTTGTTCTTCTCTGCTGTCCTTTTCTGTTTGGTTTTTCTGTTTTTTGTTATCTCCTTGTGTTGTTTGTTGCTAGCCAGTAGCATGGCTGAGTCTTCCTGTTGCTTCTGGAATTGCAGCAGAAACTTGGTGTGCAGGTTAGTGTTTTCACTGGCCTTTACCCACGGTAGGGAGCTGATGAAGTCAGTGGGAAAGTTGTGATAGAGGAGTCACTATCATATATGCTACTGTTGATTGTCCCTGAACAGGTGTGAGACTGGCACTGTTGTTCATACTGCTTTTGTGTTTTTATTTTGTTTTTTATTTCTTGGTCCTTTGTTCTCTGTTTTGTCTTTCCTTCTTTGGAGTTCTCTGTGGCTGGTTGAAGAAGGGTTAACCTCACTTTGCCTTTTCTTAATTATGAGAATGGAGATTTCTCAATTCTTATGAGAGATATCTTTAAGGTTGAAAGTGGATGAGTTTGACCTGTCTGTGTCTGTTTTGGTTGCTGCAAGGACTCAAGCCGTAGCTTTGATTCTGTACTAAGGTTTTACTTCAACTGAGATATGACTATTGTCATGCAGTACTGGGGCTGTGCCAGACATCTCAAAGGTGACAGCTGAAAAGGCAGCTGCTTTGTTCGTAGCAGGATACAATGGCGAGCAATTTCATCCTGGTTACCAGCCAGGTCCAGGGTCTGTTGATCCAGTCATTCTTGCAAAGGGACTCTCAGCTCTGGTCTGTTGTTTTAATCCTTTGAGATCCTTTATGTTGGTCTTGCAATTTTGGTCAATGTGATTGCAAGCAGCAATATTGTGACAATGACATCAAATGAACCTATATTCTGGGAAATGAAAGCTGTGAATGAGCTCCCAGAACTGCTAATGTAGTGATTATTGTCTAAGTTTGTGTACTGTTGACTCTGTTTCCCTTTTCAGGCATTAGGCAGGACCATTGTTGAATTCAGTGCTGTAGGACAAGGATCACTGGAGCATAGCTGCATGATTGACCAGGGGTTTTGTTTTGTGTCTTTGGTTCTTATAGTTGGAGGGTTCCAACATTCCAGCATTTCTGGTGAATGCCAGTCTTCTATCAGGTCACTACTTGCAGCCCCAGTTTGAGAACAATTACATTTTAGCTGAGCTTCTTGTGAGACTGCAATTAATACTTGCTGAAGAACATTCATGATTTGCAGTCTCTATTGTAATTTCAAGGTGGCAACTTCTATTGATATGCAAGTGACCATATTTGCATACTGGAGTATGTTTGGTGATGGAAGTCTCACTGGAAAAAAAATTTGTATGCAGAAAATGAACTTGTGAAGTACATTGAAGCAACAGTGACAGGGAAATTGCCCAAAAGTAAAGTAAAGAAACCATCAGAATCTGCAGGTATTGGGCAGGCTTCTAACGCCTCCTCTTCTGGTTCTAAGAAAACGGAATAAGGCTTTCAAGGTAAAACTTCACTGCTGGTTGTTGACATGCCTACGGTACAAAGATAGTGCAATATGGAGGTGTAAATGCTTTTTTAACTACTTAAGGTAGTTGATATTCCTTTAAAAGAAAAAAGAAAAACTAATGTTGCAGCCTGGGCTGTCTGGGGTTTTGTGCCAATTTGAACAGTGGATGTACTTAAATCAAAGTACAGGAAATTCATGGTGCAAAGGTTTCCGGACCTGCCAAATGAGCTTCAAATTTGAAGGGACAAGAAGAAGTTATCCTGCTGAATTCAGAAATTTGTGAAGGGCAAAATGCAGAACATTTGTCTTTTTCTTTTCAGCTTTTGATGGCCAGCTTTATCACTAGCATTACATGGAGTGTTCTGTCTTGGTCCAAAGCTTCAATATGTGGAACTCTTTGAAATAAAATGCAGGGCTGCCTGCCATTGGTGCTCATGTGCCTCATGCCAGTTTACTTCATTCAAATTTTTTGACAGTTGCTAAAATGAAATTGTGCAAGTGATTTTAATTTGACATTGAAGTCTGTGTGCTGTTGCTCTTGCATCTTTAGGGTGTTCCCTGACTTAACCTTTGTGCATTGGCAGCATGAAGTTGGTAGATTATAATGTTTAGAAGATAATCTGAGATGTTTTTCTCCTCACTCTTCCGAATTCTCTATCTGCTCTTTTTGGATTGCTAATGGGTTGGTCTCTATTGGGCTATTTGTTGTTGGCTCCAGCTGAGTTGATCTCTATTGATTGAACTGCCATTTCTGAGTAGGATTGCTCCTGCTCTGGACAAGTTGGGCTTACTTTTTGTCTCCAGTGTTGTAATAAGGTCAAGAGAGGGTGTTGTGTTTGGGGAAATGCCTCCACACAGGGCAAAAGTAGAGGAATTGCTGAAATCCACTATGCTCCTGGTATCTTCAGAAAGCTCTCCATGAGTAGGGATGCACCAACTTGGTTTGAGACTGTTTGAAGCTATGGTGTGGAAGTAATTGATTATTCAACCATTTTCTCAATGGAAACTAAACAAAATTGAAACTGAAAACTACATTAGAATGTGGAAGTTATTGATTATTCAACCATTTTCTTAATGAAAACTAAACAAAATTGAAACTGAAAACTGCATTGGAATTTGGGGGTGCTCTTGGTGTTGTTGGAAAGCCCTTGACAAGTTAGATTTAATAAAGTTTATTTCACAATTTTCAGAGGTAAGGTGTGGAAGACATTGATTTTTGAGTGGATTTTGCAGCTGAAAAATTCAAACAAATTACAAAAATTGGGTTTGGAAGGAAAAATCGGTTGAGCCTTCAATGTGTTCACACTTGGGCCAACAGCACAAGCTAAACTAATAGTAATTATTTAGACATCTTCAAAACTCTTTCTCATAATATTTGCAATTTTCACCATCACACTTTTTCTTAACAATCTCTAAGCTTACATCCTTTTATGCTTAGGTTTATCATGTTGCATGTAAAAAAATAGTTGTTAAGATGAACATCAAAGAGATCAATTCCTTCCTTGAGAGGTGGAGATTTGGTTCCAATTATTTGGATAAAACAAGGGAAAAATAATGTCAAATTTGTGCCAAAAAAATCAAGGATATGAAAGTTCCAAAAGGTTCCCAACTTTTATTCCTATGATTTTCATTAGGTCATATTTTTTATAGATGTAATTTTTCCTTCATTTCAAAGCTAGTGTACTTGGGTTTGGTGACTTCTCAACAATCACCCTTGTGCAACAACTAGAGATTTGAAATTTCACACTTGAAATTTTTGAACCTAACAATTGAATTATGACATGCATGCCTACTTTTTTCACTTCATTGTTCATTCTTTGTTAAAGTTTGTTGACTATGCCTAAAGCAAAATGTGTGTAGTAAAGACCCAATGAGGGCATTCCTAATATAAGGGGCCTAGGAGAACAAGGTGGTCAAGTCTAATCACACATGTTGCAAATGTTCATTGCCTTGGGACTCTACCCATCATAAAGCATGAAGCAACAATTTTCATGAACATATGTAACATGGAAAAATTGATGTGATAGGAATGTTGTGTGAAAAACAAACAAACAAATAAATAAAATTAATTGAATCCTATTTGAATGATGTATGCACAGAAAAGGAAGATGACATATTATGCTTGATAAATGCCAAGTGAATGACCAATCAAAAGCTTGAAAACCTTTGCATGGTAGGCTTGTTTCATAATTATTTTATTTCAAAAGGAGTGTAAATGATTTTGATCTCAAATTCTATCACATTATAAACATTTTAAATGGCAACTTTTCTGATCCAAGTTGACTTTACTTTTTGATTTATCACTTATCCTATTTATGTATATTATTTAACATAATGATCATCTATCCTTTTCAAAAATTGTTAATGTAAACTAATGATGAAACCTTGGCAAACTCCATTAAACAAAACACCTAACATAAGGGGAAAAGAATGAACAAAGATAAAGGACCCAAGTTCGAGCCAAAAAAACAAAACCCAAAGTGAATCACTAAGGGGCAAAGGAACAAATCATGCACAAAGCCCCCACTAGTCGCAAAAAGCATATTAGAAAAAAAGAGGGATGAGAAACCTAAAAAAATAATTGATGGTTTCACTATTTCTATTTTGTTAAGTCTAATGGTCAACTCACCTTACCTTGCAAAAGGTCAATTGTCCATTTCAAAAATTGACATCATTATTCAAAATTGTTTACATACGCTAATGGTTTCATTGTTATTTATTATATTAAGTTTGCATGTCATTGTACCCTATTAGACTTGTCAACCATTGAACCCACTAAAATAAGCAATAGTTTAGCCATTATCTAATATGTAATGACTAAATTCAAATGTTGAATTCAATTGTTCATTCACCACAAAAAATTCATAGACAAAAACACACTTGTTGAATTCAATGAATATATTCACTTGCATATATTGAATTCATGTAAACAAAAGATTAATAGAAAAAACTATGGATTAGTACTCTCAATGTTCTCTTGGTTGGATTCCATTCACCCAATCAAAATCCCAAAGTTTCCCAAAAAAAAACCAAAGCCTAAACCAATGTCCACAAAAAACCTCCCATTGATCAACCCAACCATGGACCATGGGCATCATCATGAAAATCCAACACAATTACTTGAGTTTTCATCCTCTTCACAATTCTCCCTAAAACTTTTATTATGCATGTGCTACCATAAAAAAATATGTATGCGATGGAAATGAAAACAGGAATGAAAAGTTTATAAATATCTAAAACATCTAGCCAACAAAATCAAAACTTATCTATTGTTGCTAGTGTTGTTAAACCATGAATAAACCATCAACAAATTTCAAATCAACAATATATATAATATTAATTAAGAAATTTTACAAGCTATGGCTAAAGATGTGGTTTAAAGTAGTGTTCAAATTGATGATTTCAAATGGGCAATGAAGGAAGATGGCACCCAAGTGATCCTTGTATTTCAATTTTTTTTGTCAAACATAAATTATTCCAAAAATCAATAACAAATCTAGATCCGCCCATGCCCAAATTTGGCACTAAGACACAATGGTTTTCTTTTGATACATGGAAGGAACACTAACATTGTCTTTTTTTTATCTGTGGAAGCAAGAGCAATGGAAACATTTCAACTACAAAAAGGAATGCTAGTAATCACATTGAAAGAAATAATTTTAAAAATAAACAACAAAATCATCATGTAGGCCATAAATAATAGCAACTTTCGTGCCATTAGATATAACAACAAAAGCGACAACATCAACAATTCCATCATCTCCACCAAAATGGAAATCATCCTACATAAAACTCAAAATGTGAAAAAAAATTTTAAAAATGAAAAGATTAGAAAGTAAAAACATTAATTGAAAAAAATGAAACATAAACTATTAGCTTTATCTTTTCATAAGTAATTTTCTCTTCACTAAAAGCCTTTTCACAGTGCAACAAACAATGAGATTTGAATTCACTAGAAATAATTCATTACATTGCTCTATCACACAAGTGTTCATCAATGTGATTATATTTATAATAATAAAAACCACATCGAAAAAATTTACACAAACATTCAAACAAAAATCAAAACAAATTCAAAAATGATCAAAAGTGAAATATGAAAAACTTAAAAACTTATTTATCATAAAAAATAAGATCCTTATGACCCATTACCTCCATACCATACTCCCAAGAAATAAGCACATCTTCCATCCAAGTAATTTCAACATTTCGATCTACTTGGTTAGGCAAGATTTTTTCATTTAAATTTGGGAAATAAACAATTAACTTATTCATAATAAAATCAAACAAATTCCAACCAATAGGAGTATTGGTAAACCATACCTCATTAAAAACTTTTCATTAAGGCTTAGAACATAAAAGCAATGGATGTGGCTCAAGTTTTTTAATAGGTCAAAAAGTAGAGCAATGAAAAGCAAGTTATTTGTATGTTCAATTACATCAAAAATAGAGTAATCAACAACATGTCAATGTCAATCCATGGAACAACACATAATGTCTATCCTCTAATTCTTGAAAATCCCTTGACAAAATTTCAAAACAACATTTAAAAATAATGATAGGAAATTGAATTCATCAAAGTCCACAACACAGAGTTCAAAACACCCTTTTATGGAAAAAAATCACATATAGAAATATCCAAATTTCAAATTTAAGCTAGATGTATACGTGGGTTGACATTGTTTGTGCTAACATTTTATGTTCCTTTTCAACGGACAACACATCTAATTTTTTAATGAACTTTCCAAAACCAATTGTCAAGGATCAAATAACTGCTTTGTAATTGATAATTTTCACATAATGATACTTTGCATTTGTGAAAATATTAAAAGGAAATGCATGGATCTTATTTAATTATGTAATATGTTGATTTTTTTGAAAAATAATCTTTTTAATGCTTCGTATCAAAGATTAGATGTTCAAAAAGATAATACAATTCACATACAAACAACATAATTGCTACAAACCAAAAAATCAATTTAAAGAATATTTAGTCACTACCAAAGAACAAAACAATAAAAAAAAAAAAGGATTAAGTCTATGATTTCAAGTTTAGGCACCAAAACATCAAGATGCACTATGAAAACATGTTGGATATTTTTTACAATTCACATTAAGTTGAAAAGAAATAGCCAAAAGAAAAAAATTGAAGAAAAAATTTATTGAATGTTACGTAGAGGAAAATCTTTTTAGACAAAAAAACCATTGCAAAGGTAAAAAATAATTTAAAATAACAAAAGAGACAAATGAAAGATTTTTGAATAGGTTTAGGGTTTAAGAAGATGCAAAAGAAACTAAACCCTAAAACATATTTTAAAAATATAGACAACATGAAATACAAAACATGCAAAAGAAACATACTTCATTGGAGGATATAGGCAACCATCTTTTTTTTGTAACTTGCAAAATAAAAGAAAACATATCCACTAGATCTTTAATAAAACATTCATCTTTTGAAAGATTAACCATCAATTAATTGGTGTTGAAACCACAAAAGATTCTCCATTCATTGTAAACATAATTCACCCAAAGCTCACCATGCTTGTTAACTTTTTGGCCCCCTTTATTCACATTTTCTATCTTTTTATCATCAATTGTAAGAAAGTGACATTTTATAATAGGCTCCTTGATAAAAGACATAAGGTCTATACCTTCATCAACTTCAAATCCAAAAAACATAACATCACGACTAGGAACAAAATGAAAATCTAATGTAACACAAACAATAGATAATGTGCAAGGACAATGATCATTACATATTGGAACAAAACACATAGTTTCATACTTTCATGGCTAGGATCAACACAAATAACATTAGATGTTGATATAGAACACATAGTTTATTGGCTTGGATCAATAACAAAATCAAATGAATGTGAACCAACAAAAATACCAAAATTATTAAGGTCAAAAAAAACATAAGGGTTTTTAAAAATGCCCAAACATATTGGGATCTACTTCAAGGGGATGTAACTTTGTAAAATTAGAAGTACAATTATCACTAGAAGAATTAATAATACATTCATCACTACCAACACAATGTATAAAAAATTTAGACCTCTCAATAAACCACAACAAATCATTAACACTAGAAAAGGCAAAAAATGCATCAATATCAACAAATTGACATGGTATATTATTGATGTAGGTAGAACCTCTTTTAGGATTTCCACAACAATTGAAGAAACATGTTTACAAATTCTTTTCATAGACCTTACATCACCAGAAGTAGACATTGCAACAAACACAAAATAAACACAAAAGATTAAAATAAATAAAACAAAACAAAGGACAAACACAGAAAAAATGGGAACAAAATTATTACACTATAGAAATAGATGATGTAGAATCTAATTTATAGTTTGCAACCACACAAATACCTATGCCATGAAAAAAAAAATGAAAAAATCAATTCTAACATTTGCACCCCAAAAAAAAAGAAAAAAAAACTTGCACACATCAAAACAACAATTTAAAAAAAAATCCAAAATAAGAAAAAGAAAAAAATTAAAACCCATGAAAAAGTTCTTGTAAACATCTTGTTGAAGACACCAAATAGAAAATGACTATCGATGTAAATGGAACAACACACGTAACATCTAGATATGGAGTGAAAGCAAAAAATGAAAGTGTTGATACAACAATGAGAGAAAAAAAAGAAAACATGTATTGCTGCGAGTAGAGAAGATTGCAACAAAAATTACAACCACACACACAATACCAAAATATAACACCAAGCTACAAAATGAAGGCACACCGCATAATCAAGAGGGAAAAAAATATCCATTGTAAAAAGATGTTGTCTCCAACAAAGACACAAATGCTGAAACATAAAGACGAAAGAACCAGACACACAAAGATGAGAGAGACACACACAAAGATGAAAGACACAGACACACAAAAATGAGAGAAACAAACACACAAAGATGGGAGATGTAAGGATGAAATAGGCAGACACATAGAGAGGAGAGACATAAAGATGAAAGACAGAAGAAACACATACACAAAATAGAGGGATAGAGAAGGGTGTTGATTTCAAACCCGCAAAACCAAAAGAAGCGCAACAAGTGCATATTTGGTAACGATGACTGGCACTAAGACGTAGACATACCAAAGCGTGGAGCACTATGTCGTTTGTGTTGAAAGATTCGATGCAAGCTAAAAATTGGTGGGAGAAAAAAGACCACAGCAAGAAAAAAGAAAAGGGCGGGGGAACTCCGACGCTTTGCAGAGGTGAAGGATCTACACTCAGGCCCTTCTCCTATACCTAATGAGAACTGCCCGTGACCGAAAATACATAGAGAGCCCTAAACCCTAGAGCCACCATCCTCTTTCGTAATCCTACAGATTTAGTAAAGAGCCCGGGCAGCGGAATCCGCGACCTCACGGGACCCCCGCCCCCCGCGGACCTCGCACGCGCGGAATTCGTTCGTTCGTTCGTGACCTCGCGTCACAGATCGGAGAGGCGAAAGAGCGATCGCGACAAACGTCACAACCCCACCAGTTTGGCCTTTCGCGTCGCAATCCGTTTTCACAGAGGGACAGTCTTTTGTTGTCAGTTGTGTGTGTGTGTGTGTTTTTGTTTTCAATTAGTTCTGTTTTTCATTGCGATCTGAAACTCTTTGTTGTTGTGCGAGAAATTTCTGTTTTGTTTTGGATCCAAAGATAAGTTCCAGAGATCTTGTTTCGGTGTTTTCGGTGGCCAACTCTTTCGAAAAAATCATTGCGTGTCTAAGGAAGGAGAAATAGCAAGCTGGATGCGAGGAGCATTATTTAGGGTAACGAAATCTCGTTTAGTTCTTCAAAGTCATTTTCCGTTTTCTTCGAAATTTCTCGAATGCTGAAGGAATAGTAGGGAGGAGGAGAAGGAGGAGGAGCAGTGACTCGTAAGCTTTGAACTCAGAGGCAGCAGCAAGCAGGATGTCGATGTATGGATTCGAGGCGTTGAATTTCAATGTGGATGGCGGTTATTTGGAGGCCATAGTACGGGGTTACAAGGCCAGCCTCCTCACCACTGCCGATTACAACAATTTGTGCCAGTGCGAACACTTGGACGACATCAAGATGCACCTCGGCGCTTCTGATTATGCGCCTTATTTGGCAAACGGTGAGCCATAGGCCCCCGCCAATTCTTTTGATGTGAAAACATGATATGTTTCAGTAGCTGGATTTTCACCTTGTCCTGAGAGTAGGTATGCTTCCGAAATTCTGCAAAGGAGAACATCATAGAACATCATCCTTACGGATCTGAATCTCAGCTTGTCTTCTTCTTCTTCTTCTTGCAAAGAAGACAAGTAGCTTTTGTGCTAGGGTTTTAAGTGAGGAGTAGCAACTCTTGTTCCCTCGATTTTCTTTCAAATCTTGCAACAGGTTTTTGGAGTTGTGTGTGTCCTTGCCTAATCTCTCTTCTTATGGATGGGATGAAGAGAAGAAAACAAACACTATAGGTTTATGAGCTGATTGGTCAATTGCCATGGATAGGTATCTGCTACTCAAATAATCTGCAATGGATGTTTTCATGTCTTGGGTTTATTTGACCTGTTAGGATCTGTAAGGATCAATGATTTTGCAATTACACAGGAGCTCATTACAGATCGATTGGGAGCAACTTCTGGTTCCTTCAGATTTTGAATCAGCCAAAGAGTTGCAGGATGATATTAGTACCCTAATATTGGTGCCATTGGTAGCAATTTTATTCAATGTTCTGTGACAGAGTCACATCTTTTGGTTAGAATCTCCTTCATTCTGGTTGCAAACTGTGATGGCTTTTTTACTGCAAGTAGAGACACTTGCTAGCTAGTGCTCTTTCACATGTATTTTGTTGATGATTGCAAATTATGGGAGCAAATTTGTTCAAGCACATGTCCAGTGAGACTTTCAATGAAGTCTGCAGAATAGTTTAAAGAAGGGAAATGCTGACTTCAGCTTAGGTCATTGTAGGCTCTAGGCACTCAAGGGTAGGGAACCTATGATGCTAATGCTATCTGGCACCAGCCTGGACTCATGTAATGAATGTCTTTTGGTGGGGATGGGGGGTTGTGGGAACTTGCAGAACCATCTCCATTGCATACAAGTGCCATTGTCGAGAAATGTACCCAGAAGTTGGTTGATGATTACAACCACATGTTGACCCAAGCCACTGAACCCCTTTCAACATTTTTGGAGTATATCACGTATGTTTCACCTTTTCTGTACTGTAGAAACTTTTCTTTTTGTAGATGTCAGGAAGGCAAATGGTTCATGTCAAATACTGAATATGCTCTTGATGCTCTCCAGTTTGGAGATGATCTCAAATGCTGGATTTCTCATAGTAGAACTCCCAAAGGTTCTTTTCCTTGGTACTCATTTGCAAAGAACTTCTGAGCTGAGCATAAGAAACATCCATGGCCTGATCAAGCTCCATGACCTAAAACAAAATGTCAGTTTTTTTTGGCAAAGTCTTAGCACACTAAAACTTGTAGTTTCTAAGATTTCTCTCTCATTATCAAGTTGCATGCCATTCTGTACTCAAGAACTGAGTCTTGAATTCAGGGTGGAGCTTATGTTGATGAAATGGCTCCACTGTTAGGTCATGGCCCTGTAGGTTTGTCCTCCCTTACAGATATCACATTATAGGCACTTTCCTGCAAATGTCTGTTTTCAACCTGGTTTGTGCCACCTTCATTGGATGACAGGTATGGACACATGATAGACAATGTGGTGCTTATTGTCACTGGCTCATTGCATGAAAGAGATGTGCACGAGCTTCTTGAGAAGTGCCATCCTCTAGGCATGTTTGACAGGTATCAGCATTGACTTGCAATTGTGTGGTAGTTTTTCAAGGCATTTCTGCTGAATACTATCAGCCTGAAGGATCTTTTGTCCTTGGTCTTTCTATGAAACAACCTGCTGTCTATGCTGTTTCAACATTTATTGAACATTTATCCATGCTGCAGCATTGCAACCTTGGCTGTTGCCCAGAATATGCGTGAGTTATACAGATTGGTGCTTGTGGACACACCCTTGGCACCCTACTTCTCAGAGTGCATTACTTCAGAAGTAAGTTCTCTCTAAACTATTGTTTTGGAGATAGCAAGCTGCAGAAGTTGTGATGCTACTTTTTGAAGTTATGTGAAGTCTATAGCACATTCTGCAGTTGGTTGATACTTGTAGTAATTAATAAGAAGATTAAATTGAAATGAAGGACAGAGTTGAAGCCCACCATATAGTGGATAATTACTGGATCAAGCAATGGTGTCCAAATTTCCTATTAGCTGAACAAGGAGTCTTGGTGGTGACATCTTCATGTGTAGTCAACTGTGGGGTGGTTGTGTTGGCTGTAGGATCTTGATGAAATGAACATTGAGGTCATGCGCAACACATTGTACAAAGCCTACTTGGAGGATTTCTACAGGTTCTGTAAGGTGAAGTATGTCTGTACTGATTTGTCTATCTTAAGATCACTTTTTTTGGAGGTAGTATTAAGACTTTTGGAGATGTGAGAGCTTGTATACCTTGATGGATTGGTGGCCAGATCATCCACTTCTGTTGACATAATAGATAAATTATTTTGGATTGGAATAATTCTCACACAAGTTCTTTCTTTCCTCCTATATTTGTCTGTAGCAGAAGCTGGGAGGTGCAACATCTACAATCATGTGTGATTTGCTGGCCTTTGAGGCTGATCGCAGGGCTATCAACATCACAATCAACAGGCAAGCAGTAGTTAATAATTTTTCCTCCTTCCCTGATCATAGTTTCCTTATCACATTCTTTCCTGACTGGCTCCATCAACTCACCATTCTTGGATTCATATGCTTAAGGTTCCAAGTGGGGCCTTTTTATTTTCAGGTTGCTACCCTGGGTTTATATTTTTGTGGTTCTGGTTGTACAGCATTGGTACAGAACTGACACGAGATGATCGGAAAAAGCTTTACTCCAATTTTGGCATATTGTAAGTGCTTTGCTGATTAGGATTGGTAGTTCGGCTTCTGTTATGTTGCTTATTTTGTACCTGGGATCTTGAGAAGGCATCTTGTGTGGTTACACAATTCTAAGCATGGTCATTCTCCAACAGAGGCAGATATGCACAATTCTGAAGTTGAGATCACTCTGTTGTTCTTTACATGAGCTATGTCTCTTGAGTTCTAGCCAACATCATGACTGAGTCACCCTGTTGCTTTCAGAATTGCAACAGAAACTCAGCACAGATGTTTGTATAGTGGTTTGCCCAAAATTTTGGGCAGATTCTTATATACTTACACTCACTGTTTGGAACTGATGAAGTCAGTAGGGAGTCATGGGAGTTCATGGTGAAAGTGATGACCTGACAATTCGTGACTGACACTCATATAAATATGACCACTCTCAGACTTGTTGTAGTACCATCAAAGTGTTGTTGTGGAATTCGTTCTGCAGTCTTATAGATATATTGGTCTTTATGTGCTGAGTCCACAGCAGTGATGATGCACCTCAAAACTGTCGGGAAGGTCATGTCTCTTGAAATATTCCATGGCCTGCCTGAGAGGTAGCTTGCATTGATTTTTTTCAACAGGTACCCATATGGACATGATGAGCTGGCAGTTTGTGAGGATTTTGATCAGGTAATTTTGTAGTTGGTGCAGGAGATCTCCTCTGAAATATTTGAACCCTTTGAACAGTGTTTTTGTATTTCTCCAGGCATAGAAAGAAACCAAGTTTGCAGTCTTTCAGGTCATTTGCAAACTTTGGAGATAACTGCATGTGGAAGAGCATGTTGAAATCGGTTGGAGATCATTTGATTTACATGTCATCTTCATGTCTTGCTTAAAACCCACCAGGTCCGTGGAGCCATGGAGAAGTACCCAGCTTATCAAGGGATCTTTGCCAAGTTGTCCTTTGGAGAAAGTCAGATGCTGGACAAGGCATTTTATGAAGAGGAAGTCAAGAGGTTGACTTTAACATTTGAGCAGCAGGTGTGCATCACTCTAATTCACCTTTCCATGCTTTTCTTCTTGGCATGGCCTCAACACATGCAGGTCACGTCTCTTTGGAACTGTCTCCATGCACAGTTATTAGTTCTATAATTGCTTCAAAAAGTAGTGTCACAAATGATCATGTGGGAAGTAAACCCACTCACTCAGTTAGCCCTCTTGCAAGAAAGCATGATATTTGTTTTGAATACCTAGCTCAAGTAGTGTTTTTGGAGCACTTTTTTCTTGGTTTCAAGTCTGTGTGGATTGGGTACTAATCATTCTGATGTTCTACAATTGTCTGCAGTTCCATTATGCAGTCTTCTTTGCGTACATGAGACTAGGGGAGCAAGAAGTTAGGAATTTGATGTGGATTTCAGAATGTGTAGCCCAGCAACAAAAGTCCAGAATCCATGATGGTGTTGTTATGATTTTCTAAGTGGGAAGGAGTTTTCGTGAGTTTCCAGATGCAGGAAGTAACAGTATGCAAAGTGTGCTGCTGTGGCACACAGTATCTCATTCCATATGTCAATTTTTCTGAGTTTGGATTTAAGATTAAGTGCAACATAGCACAGATTATTGTCCTCCATGTACTCCTAGCTGCAGAACATGTAGCAGGTGTCCTCCATGTATCCCTCTGCTATATGTTGATATAATCCATCCATTTTATCTTTTGACTCCATGTCTTTGGAGGTCAAGTTGTACTCTTTTACCATTGTAGAAAGTAGAAGCAGCTTTTTTCACATTTAAATACTTTTTAGCATGATCAAATTCGGCAGGTATGAACTGGCATTATAATAATGCTAACTGTTGTTTCCATCTGCAGCCATCTTGCATCTGTGAACTCCAAAATTGCTGCCGCTTTCCTTTGGTAAGACGGCTCTCACTGGCCCTTTTGTGACTCTTGTTTGCACATGTGAAATCTGTCTTTTTGTTTCCTTCATAGCATGAAAATGGATTGTCAATTGTGGGCTGAACTGTTCCATCTTACTCAAGCATTAAGCAAACCAAAAATGTTTGCAACTGTTTTTTATCAGCCTTATTGAACCCTTTTAGCGAAGGGGAAGATGCAGCATTCACATCCGATTAAGTCAATTCATAGATCAGAATATCTGAAGTGTATCAGCCATTGGTGATGGGTGCTTTCAACATTAATGGAGTAGGACATAACCATCTATCTATGAAGTTAGTTTGTTTTGCCTTGTTTTGTTTTGTAGCTATGAGATCTGCTGAACTGGGATGCTTCAGATGGTGTTCTTGGTATCTTCGGAAAGCTCTTGATGTGGACAGGTGCATGGGCGTGTTTCCATTATGTTTGTTGGACTTGCGATGCAAAAGTTCTTGAATATTGAATGATTTCTTCACTGAAAATTGAAGTAAATTGTCATTGAAAATTTTGGAATTGGAATGTGCCTTTGGTGTTGTTGGAAAGATCTTGATCAGCAGGATTTAATGGAATCTATTTGGTAAGATTTGGATTCAGAATGTGGGAGATATTGATTTTTTAAGTGATTTCGGCGACTGAAAATTCAAATAAATTCCAAAAAACCAGAAGGAAATATCAGTTGAGAACATGGTAACACTTGAACAGTACCACTTGAAAGGCTTACCATTCAGTTCAAACATGATTTCCTTTCATATTTGGCTGTTCAAAAAATCGATACATACATTGCAAAACAATGTTCACATGTTGAGTTTCCCTATTTTGTAATGGGTTCATACTTGCGCCAACAGCACAGGCCACATTAGTTCCTATTATAGGAGGTGCCTCCTCTGTATGTACAATCTGAGTTGGCCAAGATCAAGCCCCTGCCATTGGCAAACAATTGTGTGGACCAAGTCTGCAGTCTTCTTCACTCAACAGCTCTTTGCTCTTCTGGATCTACCACAAGATTACATGCTAATGTCACTTGCTATTTATGCCACCGGCTGTTGTTAACCTTCCTGTCTCCAGGCCACAGTCTTCACTCAACAGCACTTGCTCCTTTGGATCTACCACAAGATTACATGCTAATGCTACCTGCTTTGCACAACTTCCAAACCATCAGGTTTTCACACAACCCTTGAAAATAATCTACGAGATCGTTGCAAAAAACCCTAATTATTTTGGATTAGGATTAGGTGTTGCCTAATTCTGTGGATTCAATAGCTCATCCAAGTAATTAGGTATTGGAGGAACCCTAATCCAAGGAATTCAGATTTTGAAAAGGCCTAAGAAAATTTACTACTGCATATGTAAACAACTTGAAGGAAAGGCATGTAAGCAGACAGTTCTGCTGAAACCCCCTTATATGATCTGAAGAAACATGTGCACTCAAGCTTTGCAAACTACACCTTTTGTGCATATGGTTTAGCCTTAGGCAAAAATGTTAATCCTTGAACTCAAATCTCTAAAAGAATTCATCCAGAAAAAAATTGCATCTCATTCTTAGCAGCAGAATTCTACAAAAGTTGAAGAAGTGGAGTTTGAGATCAGTCTGGTGTTTTTTGTCCAATTATTACCTGAACATGGGGTTTGATGAAGAGGAACTGCACTGCTCCATCAACTGTTGTCAAAGTTGTCAGCGGAAGTTCCCCTTTGGAAACATCAATCCAAAGCTCCTTTGCCTTGTCAAGAATCTCGTGGCCTTCCAAATCCACAGTAGCTGTGAAATTCACTGTGCTTTGCGCCTTGATACTCACCCTCTCTGATTGCACTACCCCTATCTCCACTCCTCTATAACAAATTTGGACAGTCAACAAATCATACATACCACCCACATAGTTTGGGTTGTGCATTTGGATCAACAAATCTAAGCTTACATTCAACTGTACTGTGGGAACAACGGAACCGGATCCTTGCTTGCCACCAATACTAACACCATTCAGCTTCCAGTTCTTGATCTCAATCTCTGGTGACATAGGCCACAAAACATAAACTGCCCCAGAGATCAAAACAAGAAGCAACACGGCTCCTAACACCGTGGAAAGTAGTGGCCATGATGATCCACAACAACAACGAAGATTATTGCTTCTCTTCTTTCCTGTGAAATTCTTGTCAACAGGATTTGTTAAGGTTAGGTCACAGTGGGATCCATTTTCCTCAACTAAATCCTGGTGGTACCCATGAACTCGATCCATTCAAAGAAAATTTCAAAAACCACACAGAAGAAAAAAGAAAAACCTTGACAACAAAAGGAAAGAAAATAATAACACTCAGAAAAAAAATGAGTAGCCTATATGTTCCTTCCAAACACAAGTTCACAAGCTTGCCCCCCACCAAAAAAAGAAAAAGCCTAAAAAATCTGCACCCAGATCAACTTCGACAAGCAAAAGCAAATCCAAAATCCGTGAAGAAACAAAATCAACTTACAAATGGCATGTAGCTAAATTGCAATCTATCGACGAGACACGTCAAATTCTATCAAAATTTGAAAACATTCAGGGATGAGCCCAAGTGTCCTGAGAGAGAGCGCCCGCGCACCTGCCTTTCTCTGGGGAGGAGGGAATCAGGGAGGAGGAAGAAAGTGGAGACGTGGTTATTTGGAAACCGTTAGATCTCCAATCGCTCGAATCCCTGTCCATGATCTAGTAGGTCTCGACATTTGTACTTCCTGCGAATTTTGTGATAATTTTGGGGATTTTTTTGTGCGGATTCTTAATTTTTAGATTTTTACCTTCTTTTTTTTTTTAATTCCCTCACTTCTGGCGAATAAAAAGACTTTCAAAATCACTTCTTTTTCGAATTTTAAAATTCTCTTTATGGCGAAACTTCGCTAGTGAAGAAATTGCTGGTTCACACCAGACTTTTTTTTACTGGTGATAAATCGCCAGAAAGCTAAAATTAAAGATTAAAAATTCGAAAAAAAGCGATTTTGGAGGTTTTCAGTCGCCAAAAATGAGGGGAAAAAACAAAGTAAAAATCGCGATATTCGTTTATTTGGTTTTCAGTGTTTAGCTAAAAATATTGAAGGATGATTTAAGATTCGTATACTTTATTTCTGATTTATAGCCAGATTTTGGCTAAATCTTCCTAGGGATGATCGCCACTTTTCTACATCTTCCAATGCGTGATCGCCACTTTAGCCACCAAACAGAAATTGCTTAGAAAAACACTAGTTCACACCGTGGGGGGTTTTCTTCGCGCACACCCACACACGAACTGCGAGCGAGCGAGCGCGCGAGACGGCGAAGCTCCTCCCGAGAGGACGGACGACGGCGTCGGATCTGTTGAAGTGTTCGTCGAGCAAGATCGAGTTTTGGAGCGATCTGGGGACTTGTGGAAGCTGCAGAAGGAGAGGAAAGTGCTGGAAGAAAGTTGAGTTTTCGAAAGGATCTGGGGAATCTGCGGTGGGAAGCTGAAGAAGCGGGGAAGAGGGAAGGAGGACTTGAAGTGGATCCAAAGAAATACAAGCTTTGAGGGCAAGAGAGAGCCATGTTTCTGCGGAGGTTTGCGGGGCCTTTGCTGGCGGGTGTGAAGGCGACGACGGGAATCGTGGGTTTGGAGGTGGTGCCAAATGCCAGGGAGGTTCTCATTTCTCTTTACCGTGAAACCCTAAAGGCCGTGGAGCCGATCCCTACCACTGCGCAGTACAGGAAAACGGTGGAGGCTCTCACGCAACACAGACTCAAGGTATGCATTGAGGAAGAGGACTGGGAGAAGATCGAGGAGAAGATCCAGGGAGGACAAGTAGAAGAGCTCATTGTACAGGCGCAAGATGAGCTTCAGCTCATCCCCAAGATGGCTGAGTGGAAACCCTGGGAAGTTCCCGAAGACTACAAAGTGGAGATCATAGAAGACGACGACTCTGTACCCAGTCATATTCCGATTCATCGACCACGACACTGAAATCCTCTTTCTATGTTCTTATCGTAATCCTCAATTTCTCAGAGGTATGTATGTGTATGTGTGGCAGAAGGTATTGTGGCTTCTTCTCAACACATCAATTTGTCTCTGGAGATGCTACATTGGAATACACACTCAATGGAGTTTTTTTCTTCTTCTCATGTTGGCCTTCATTGCATGTACTACAGTTCTTATCACTCATGTTTTGCATTCTCCTCGTGGCATTTTGTATAGGAGAAGGGTAGGGCCAGAGGTCCTTCCTTGTTTTGAAGTGCCTAGGCACAAGGGTGGTAGCCTAAGTGATGGGTGCTGAAAAACAAGGAAGGGCCTCTGGCCCTACCCTTCTCCAGCATAAAAAAACCTGCCATAATTTTCAGAGGACTTGCATTTCCACGCTGAAGATTTCTTCCATTTTGTAAGACCCTGGAAGATTGTTGCTGAGTTCTTGTGCCTGACCATGGTCATCTAATACACTTCAAAAATTAGGGCAGGATTTTACAAATGCATATTATTGAATGCAAACAAACTGTTTTTAAGATTTTGCAATTAGGTTCAGGGTCTGGTTCACTCCCCCTCCCCTTGCTTGTTGCATGTTTGAAGGTTTATGATTGATGCGGTTTTTAGACCTGGAACAGTGGATATAAATTAGAGTCTTTTGTGATTTACATCTGTCAAAGTCATCTATTGCCGTGTTTTCTTGGTGAAGATTGTGTGTGTCCTGCCTGTTTTCAAGTACATCACACATCTGCGATGTCAGATGCATCCTCATCTTCTGGTCAGAGCAGCAGAGGCAAATGGAATGATTTCAGGTTTGGTCAGGATGTTGGATTGCAGTTCCTTGAAGGTGCAAGTTTGAGAATTTTTCAATTTCAGGTTTGCTCAGGATGTTGCATTGCAGCTCCTTGAAGGTGCAAGTTTGAGAATTTTTCAATTTCAGTTTTGGTCAGGATGTTGCATTGCAGTTCCTTAAAGGTGCAAATTTGAGAATTTTTCAATTTCAGGTTTGCTCAGGATGTTGCATTGCAGTTCCTTGAAGGTGCAAGTTTGAGAGTTTTCAATTTCAGGTTTGCTCAGGATGTTGCATTGCAGTTCCCTGAAGGCACAAGTTTGAGAAATTTCAATTTCCTGTGTATCTGTTTGCAGCCTGTATTTCACATGAAATAACCCTCAATCTGGTCTCTGGCTGTTGTACATTTTATCTGCATGTAATGCAATACAACACCTGGAGATGGAAGGTGCAAGCTCTGATTGAAGCATGTGAGTGTGTCAATCTGGCAAATTCAGGTTGATTCTTGGATCAATTGTGCCCCTTTCATCTGATAAATTGACTGGCAGTTTTTTTAGGTTCTGGATGAGTGCCTGGTACAGTTTTCCAAAGGGCTGGGTTGTGTATGTGATGAGCTGTGTAGTTGTTTGCTACATGCAGATTTGCATCTTGATGATGAAACTGGTATCCAGTCTATTAAAACAATGTGAGATTCTGGATCACTCTTGCATTGGCTTGCAATTTTTCTTCTACTTGATTGAGCCTGAGTTGTTGAGACTTAATATGCTTCATCACTCAAAGCATTTCTTTCTCTTGCAATTTTCTTCTGCTCAATTAATTCTGAGTTGTGCAGAGTTCCAACTCTTCATCACTCAGGCATTCTCTCTAGTGCAATTTTCCTTTGTTAAACTTTTTCCAAATGAGCTTCAGACTATTGTTTGTCACATTTTCCAAGATCAGGCAAGAACCTGAGTGCCTTGAGGAAGAGGCTGTCAGTTACTGTGTTTCCCCCCCAACTAACGTAAAGTAAACCTAGCATTTATCACCTTCTTTGTGGTAGGACTGTGGTGCAAGAGTTTCAATTGGAGATTGGAGGCATGTGAGGTGATGTCCCACTTCACGAACTGCAGTACCTAAATCAGACAAGGAAATGCATGTGGACAACAGCATTATGAAGTTGTATTGAGGGTCTAATCATTTTGCACCTATTGACAGAAGTAGTATGAAGATTTGTAGACAAGAAAAAGAGTTTTGAGGTGTGAGCAATGTCAATACTTGAGGCCAGGCAAGTTCCAACCATGACTTGCAAAATGGTAATTGAAACACTTTGATTTACAACACTTACACTAAAGAACTGTTTACCTGCAAACCAAACGGTTCTTCAGAGGGGAACAATCTGGGGGTGATTTTGTTGGTGACTTGGCATTCTTAGGATGAGAGGGCAGTGGTGATTCCTGACCATGGTTTTTGGAGACTGATTGTTGGGGTGGGGTGTTGGGACAATGGTTGATTTTGGAATGGGGTGATTGCAAGTGGTGAGTGTTTGCAGTACCATGTGCATCCTGAGCATGGTTGCAAGAAACCATCGGCATTCTGTTTTCACCTCTACCACTTGTTCCTGCAATCATATCTTCTTGCTGATTGCTGAAGTCAGTTCCTTCCCCAGCAAGAGTTGGGGGTGATTGCCTTTTAGAAGGTGACTCCTGATTTGGAGACAAAGCTGCTACAGAATTGCTTTGGCCATTGAAGCCTGCTGCATGGTTGCCAGTTGGTCTACTAAGGAATGAAGAATGTTTGTTGTGGTTGCCATGCCCAGACCTACACAATGCAAGACTGAGCACTGTAAGCAATGCATTGAGGAAGAACCAAGCAAGAAATTTGAGATGATGAAAAAGAGAAACTATAAGACAGAAAGTGAAAAGACAAATATTCAAACACATGATGTTGGGTACCTGTCTGCAAAGGAAAGCTGTGGCCGTGGTAAAATGTTTTGTTTGGAAGCCCAAGCACCAGAATCATCCCAAAAATTCAGTGAAGGACTATCCATTAGCTTTGTGCATGCTGTATACAAACCCGGATTGGTAGAGCTTGCAAGAGTAGAGGTAGCTGTAAGCCCCATCTTAGGCTTATACTGCACACGTTGGCCTGCTTGTGATGCACATTTTGCAGTGTGCATGAAGCATTGGCTGCCAATTACTGAAGGTGAGCTGTTAAAAGCTCCCAAAGCGTTGAGTGGTTGTGTCTTGTTTTGAGTGCCAGAAACCGGGATGGTGGTTGATGACAAATATGACAAGGAGGACATTGGGAATTGGCTCTTGAATGCCACAGAGGCTGAGTTTCCACTATTGGAAGAAAGAGGGGTAGATGCCTCAGCTGCTCTGCTGCTTGCAAGACATGAAGAGTAGCACAAAGCATTAGTATTGGGACGAGTGAATGTGTTGTAGCGAGATGATGCCCCGCTTCCTGCCATCTTCCCTAGTTGGGCCTCCGTCAATTGCTGGTTTAACCACCTGTGCAACACCACACAGTTCTTTGTCATGTTCTCATTTGAAGTTCAATTGCTGACAGCAATCAAACCAAGCATTTGCACTTACCTACTCAAATTTACTTAGTACAGGGGTTGTCATGTTACAAGGCAAACAAGCAGGACATTAGATGAAATGGGTGAAATTTAAATGTGTACTGGATCATTTGTTGATTGGATTTCAGAAGTTCCTGAGTTTCCTCCAACTTAGATGTCAAATCTTCCACCTGCCAAATACCATGAGCCCATTGAAATCTTGTTATCAAAAGATTGATTAAATACGAAGATCAAATTCAAAATTTGTGGACAAAAACCTGATTTGAATTGATAGAATCAATTTCCACTAGATGAGATTTAATCAGTATATACAGGCCAAACTGTATACCTTCTTTTTGTTTTCCCCTTGTTCCACCTTCAAGGTGTCCAATTCACTGCGCAGATTGAGGTTGTCAGCTTCAACCTTCTCAATCACAGCCTGACGTTCAGTCAACAGAGAATCCTGTTGAGACGCCATTTGCCCTTTCAATTTGAGCTTCTGTTTTGATGACCGCAACTCCACCTTTTAGGACCCATCAATTCACAAACAAAAAACCAAACTTCAGAAAATACCCATCTGCTGCCCGATTCTTTCAGTCCAGAGTTTGCATTGACAAGATTGTGTCAGTCAGAAGCTGGAAGAGTTAAGCTCTGATATTCTTGTTGAACTAGTGTATGCATGATAATAGGCCATTTGGGTGGGACAAACCTGAAGCTTTTCTATAATTTGGTGGCATTTTGCAAGCTCAGTTGCACTAAAGTTTGCTCTCTCTTCAGCACGTTCAGCTGCTGCCTGGGCTTCCTTCCATGAGCCCTCTAATGCCACCCTGCAAAATTCCACTTAGAATAGTACTTAATGCTGAAAAGTTTGTCAAACCTAGGATTGTCACATCAAACCCCTGATCAGTTGGCAATATGACAGCTTGCTCTATGATGATTTATAGAAGGGTGGAGATGGGTTACTTTTATCACTATCTGATTGGATTCAAGGGCATGCAAAACCAAAGAGAAACACCAAATGACAAAGTAAAAAGCCCAAACCTCTGTGACACCTGTGAATCGAGTTGCACTTTCAAACTGGAAAGCAATTCACTCTTGTTTGAAACCTGTGCCCAAGAATCACATCTTGAGGAATTTTCAACAAACCCATTTGAAACACATATATACGTGTCCTTAAAGTAAATGAAGTCATTTCATGTTTGTGCAAATGTCTGTCATGCCTGGTACAATTCTGGATGGCATAAAAACAAACCTCCTGCTCAAGGGCACTGAGGTGCATGAGGTGGAGGTTGAGCTGTTTTGCAGCATCATGCTTATCAGAATCTAGACTCTGGTTCTCCATTTTTAATTGCTCATAATCCTGTGTCATTGCCACAAACCCCAGTTGTGTCAATCATAACTGGCACATAATAATTACTTTATCACAAGGAATTTACAAGGGTGTCGTGCAAAAAAACTACCTGTGATTTCTCTTCCAACCCCTTCTCAGTGGAAGTAAGCTTGGTGTTCAGCTCCAAAATCCTAGACTCCAACTTATATTTGGAGTCTAGCAATGACCGCACCTGCATTGGAAGACTGTCTGCATCTTCATAACCATAATTGTCCATTGTTCATGGACACACTTATTGTAATCCAAAGGTCATTAGGAAAGAACCCTATGATTTTTCCAGCTGATAAGCAATGAAATGCACATGCTCAATTCCATCTAAAAGAAACAAGGGAATTTTTTTTGGACAAGAAAAACTTGGGTACCTGTTTATCTAATTCATTTGCTCTTTCTCGATGGTGATCAACTTGCTGCTGACAATGACTCTCAAATTCTGCACGATCCCTTTCATGCTGATCCTTTAGCTCTATTGTTTCTTGCATCACCTAGCCAAATGTAGAAGGTTTTAGAAATATCACCTTTTAACCTTTGCTATATGGATTCCTTGAAATTTTATTCATTGATCTAGCATATTCATACACCATGAATGGGATTGGGTCCTCGTATTCCACCATCACTCACATCCAGAATGTTGTCTCCTTTCATAGAACCCAAAAATGTTCATGTTCTCAGGTTTTTTGTTCAACCAGTTTTTGTTGTTACCATGCATTTTGGTGCTCGAAAAGAATGTAGTTAGCAGCCTTGATTATTATAGCTCTTTTAAAAGCAAACCTTTTCCTTCTCGTGTGCAAGCTCCAAGGTGTACTCAGCTTTGAGCTCACTGACAATTCGACAGTGATTCTCCTTCAGCTCACCAAGTTCGCTGCATGCATGCATTTATGCGAGGCATCTGAAATGACTACTAACTACTATGGATAATATTTTTTTCCACAATGTGTTGAGAAACCACAACTCAAGACTGACTGATATGTTTGTGAAAATAGAAAATACCTCTCCAACATAATTTTATTTGTCATCTTAAAGGCTTTCATAGAAAGAAAAAAACATTGCCCCAAATCAAAGAAGAAGCTACCCATTGATTCAGTGCTTCAAAAGCTACATGTGTTAGTGAGAAAAATAAATGCAGCTGCTTGTTACCTGCTCAAATTGTTAACATCACGTAGTGCCCTTTCCAAAGAATGTAGAGTCCGCCGCAACTTTTCATGCAAGTCACCATTGATAGACTGCTTCCTCACAAAAATCATCATTGATAGTGTTCAGTTGTGAGTCTTTGACTGATGAACAGACATGCCACGAAAATCCCTGAGACAAGGCCAATTGTTTTTTTACACAAAAAATAAAATAAAATAAAATAAGCTTAGTTGTTTTTTTTCTCCACTTGCCTTGTATTCAGCAAGCCGGCCTGCAAGAAACTGTTTGATGACAGAGTCGTTGCCTTGCCGAAATACAAGGGATAGATGGCTCAGGTGCTTGAATTGGTTGGTTTCAACAACAGTGAAAGTTGAGTCTCCTGTACGAATATGAAGCACCGCAAGGAACCTGCCTGTTCCTCTGCTCAGAAAAAGAGATTACCCACATGCAAAATTACATGCTTGTGCAACAAAAGCTTTACATCTTTAGGTTTTCCAATCATTACAATATTCTTGATTCTGAAACAAGACAATAATTTTACCGTGTCAGAAATGCAGGCTAAAAGTCCAAGAGGAAAGGTTAATAATATCACAACCTCATTAGGCAATGTACATTTTAGCCAACCTCATGATGCAGTTTGTTTGGCATTCAGAATGCATGATTCTGTTATAAATATGAGATGCAACAAAGGGTTGTCATTCTTTCAGTGCACAGTTACAGTAATGAACCTCTATCATACAACATCACATATCAGGGCTTAACATTGGGAAGGACATGACCTAATCCTGAGTGTTTTGCACTGCATTGCTTGTATTCACTATCCATGATCATATCCTGAAAGCTTGCTATCCTGAGTGACATTCCTAGTTTTTCACAGTTCTTCTCCTCCAGAAGGAAGGATATATGTATATATATACCTGGAACTGTCATTAGATGCTGATGCAATACACTGTTCCAGCAACTCGATGAATTTGTATGGAAATGTTGCAAAATCAACCAGTATGCATTGCTCCACTTTGAGACTCTGGAAGTCATCTTCATTCACCTCCAATGAGTAGAAGAAGAATGGATCAAGCTCATTTGTAATTTGCACTTGGAGTACCTACAAGCAAGCAAATTGCCCAACACCTGATCTTATTATTGCAGCTGCCAATGTGAGCAGATTATTATAGCAGCTATATTGACAGCAATTGCAGACTTCATAGAATTAAATGTGTATGAGACAAGAGAAATGGGTATTGTGCATATCTTGTTTTTCTTCTTCTCCTTCATCATATCGAAGAGAAGAAGAAAGGATGAAGGAGAGAGCGAGAGAGAGAGAAAAAAAATAGAGAAATGGGTATTGTACATCTCTTCTTCTCCTTCTCCTTCGTCATATCAAAGAGAAGAAAAAAGAATGAAGGAGGGGAGAAATGGGTATTTTGTGCATCTCTTCTTCTTCTCCTTCATCAAATCGAAGAGAGAGAGAGCAAGAGAACAAAAAGAGAAATGAGTATTGTACGTCTCTTCTTCTTCTTCTTCTTCTTTATGATGGGCATCAACGAGAAGAAGAAAGAACAGAAGAGAAAGAAAACTTTTTCTTACTTTTGTAGTGCGATGAATCTTGCTCAAGCCCATGATGAACCTTGCAGTAAGATCCATGTGTCGATCCTCACTGTTGGCTTTGTTAACTCGCACAGGCACCACTTTCTCAAAAAGTGTGGAAGAATTCTCCATGCCACCAACAAGCTTGCCATGCTCTTCAATCTCAAACCCCATTCGCCAAGCTCACGACCCCCCAATTGGGTCTGAAGCGAGCCGAGCTATGGTGAGAGTTCATTCCCAAATATCCTTTTTTGTCTTCAAGAGAGGAAAAAGTCGCCCACCTCAGCAACTTTCCTTCTCCCGAGACTGCAGTCATCAACAATGCGGTGGGGGTGAAGATGGGTTTCTTTGTTTGTTTCTGTGTTTTCGAGGAAAAAAGACAGAAGAGGTTTTTCTTTCAAAAAACATTCAAGGAAGAAATTTGTTGCAAAACGAAGAAACCATAAACAAGCCAAGATGGATTACAAACAAATTTCTGTGCAAAAATGGGATCGCGAAGTTGTCTGCCGGACTCGACTTCTGGCAAGAGCAGCAGTAGGGACGAGAGAGGGAGACGAGGAAGACAAGCGATGGCGGGAAACCTGGGAAGAAGTGGCAGTTAGCCATCCCCTCGGCAATTCCATGGCAGAATTGTCATCTTCTCTCTCGCTCGCCCTCGACAATTCCTAGCAGAAACTGTCGTCTTCTCTCTCTACCTCGCGCTCTCACAGTATCGCTCTTCCTCGACAATTCCGGGCAGAATTGTCGTCTTCTGTCTCTGGTTCGCGCTCAGTATCTTCTAATCGACAATTACTGGCAGAATTGTCATCTACTCTATTTCTTTCGCTCGCGCGCTTTTTCTCTCTCTCGACAATTCCCGGCAGAATTGTCGTCTGCTCTCTCTGGTTCGCGCTCACTTGTCTTCTCCTTCGACAATTACAGGCAGAATTGTCATCTTCTATCTCTCGCTCACGCGCTTGCGATTGCGCTTTTTCTTCGCTCCCTGTGGTCGGTGCTGGATTGTACACGCTTCCTCTTCTTGAGGAGTCACGCTTTTTTTTTCTCTGTTTCTCTTCTGACATATCTATAGATATACGCATATATTCCAAGTTTTCCTTACTTTGGTTTGTGCAGGATTTTTATGTGTTCTTTGGTTTCGTGTCTCTCTTTTTCTCGTGTTTGCAAAGCAAGAGGTTCTATATCTTAAGAGCAGTGAAACTCCTTTTGTCTTCCACAAGGGGGGGGTAGAAGTTTGCACGAGATCGGAGTAGCATGAGGACTTGTAGAGAAGCTCAGTACACAACTCCTGAGTTGTTAATCCATAGTATGTCCTGATGAGGGGAGTTTTCTTTGGGGGCCGGGGTTTTCTTTCACTCCTGTTGGACTGGCATAGACTAGAACAACAGAAACAGGAGATAGCTGAAGGCTTTTCTTACTTGTTGTGCTCTGGTGATGTGCAGATCCTCTCACTCTTTGTTTTAGGTCATAGTTGTTGTTACTGTATCTTGATGGTACAAAAGCGGACTAGCACAGACGCAAGTGTTTTTTTTTTTCGGTAGGCCTCAAATGTTTTTCTTGATCAAACTTGCTTTAGATGAAAGCATCTTTTAGTGATGGGAGCGTTTCAGGATGGCAGCAGGCGGTGCAGCAAGGGTTTGAGATATTGATCCAACTGGATATGATTGCCCGTAGCAGATGTGTAAAGCTTTGTGATGGTATGTCAAGAAGCTCGAGAAGTCGAACAATCTCAACATACCATCCCAAAGCTGTACACATCTGAGACGAATGTTACATGCCAAGGGCAGCGATGTATGTCTTTCAAAGCCTCATTGCTGGTGGATCAGTTGGACTGCCTACAAACCCTAGACTTGGCGAGGGAGGTAGCTAGATTTTGGAGCTTCATACTGTTGTGTACAGTGGGTTGTCCATAGATATCAAAGCACTTGCATAGTCTTAATGGCCCAATCACCTTCATGCAAAGTTTGTTGAGCACTTGCTGAGGCCAATAAGACACATTTGTATCACTTTTTGCATCAAACTATGAAGGCAAAGGGATAATACTTGCTGCAACAATAGGATGTGGTAGTCATGGGACTTTGGTCCTCTCAGCTTCCCATCCTTATGTGCTATGCAAAGTTGTTGGTGAGGATTCAATTGTTCAGGCTTCAAGCAAGCTGTGCAAGTTGCCAGAGAAGATTTGACGTCTTCCTGTTGCTGATTGATTTGGTCCAGGTGGTTTGCTATTAGTAGTCTCTAACCTATTTGAGTTTTGCAGTCCCAGTTTTAGTTTTATAGGTGCAGTTGCAAAAAAAGTAAATAACTAAACTTGGATGTGAGAAACCTTTTTGCAGGGTCACATATCTGAGCACTGCTGGATTATTTTGCTGAGCTACACACAAAAACATAGGTACTACTAGACATCCCAAGTTTTGTTTCCTTGTATTTGATACCTAGAATCTAAGTCAAAGGAATAAAGTTTAAGATCATACCAATTGAAATACATAAAACAAAATGAACCATTTTTGTCAATTGATCTACCACCACAGAAACAAATTCAAATGCATTAAAAGGTGTAAGTACATGACAAAATTCACATGGACATAAAAAACCCAAGGTTTAATTTTCACAGTGAAGTCATTCATTTGTGCCAGGGTACTCAAACTTCCAAGACAAATGGTAGGTAGAGGAAGAAGAAGAAGAAGAAGAAGAAGAAGACTTCCCTCCTGCCATGGATTCTCCTGACATTCTGACACAGGAGGAACAACTAAGGTACCTACTTACTCATTGCATTTCATTTAAGAGCCACTGGTGTTGGCCAGGTTTATAAGAGTCCAACAACAACCAAAACAATTTGTTTCTAGCCTAACTAGTCTACTATTAGATCCCATTTTTTTCTCTATTTTCTACTTACACAAAATTCCAACCCCTATGAGCTAGCTTATTATCACTGTCATGCACACTTGGTAAGTAGCTGGAAATCAAAGTTCATAAGAGCTGAGCAGATACATAGAGGTAGCTCTAATAATAACTCACCTAATCTCTCTCTCTCTCTTTCTTTCTCCTCCACTTTTATAAGTCCAACTGCAGATCCAGAATTTGTCTCCATTGGAAGTTGAATTATGTACATTTTCAGAACTACATGCACAAAACAATTGTCATCAGAGGTTATAAAACTATCTAAAACTTGGTTTAGGTTACTGTGAAGACTGCATTTTGGAATGCAAAAATGACTTTTAAACTATTGAGAGCATCTCCACCCATATCTGTAAAATGGGTTGTACTCACTAATTGTTGATGAGATACACTAATGGAATAGTGTAAAACTTTGTTTTGGGCCTGTACAAGTGTATGGGGGAAGGCACTGACAAGAGTAATAACAGAGGAGATGAACAGCTGACAATTCCCTTACATAAGTCTGCCCGTGCTCCAGTGGTCTTCTTTACAATCTTCATCCAGGGATCTTATGCAAAATCTCCCACTCCAGGCCTGGAGCCTCGAGCTTGAAGTTTTACCTGGTAAGGCACCCTCCAAATACTCTACTGAATTTGTCAGAGGTTGTTACACTCAGCATACAGTGCCTTCAGCAGGGCCTGTAAAAGGAAATTTCTATTTTTGATTGGTTAACCATAATGACTGGCCCAGGTGGTGATGTATTTATATGCCTAGTCTCTCACCAGAGTTTTTTTCACAAATTCTTGTTAAATTTTGACCTGAAAAATATGATTTCAAATTGTACAAACTATTTTTATTTTTATTTTGTTGAAGAATTCGTTCAAATTCCCCAGATTTTAATGATAAGTTCCAGTAGGTAGCAAAGAATATAGAATAATTCTGTTTTTTTCTATTGTCATATCTAGTATGTAGCCAGATTTGGCTAAATTGTTTTCTGGATGATCACCACTTTGACAGCATGCCAAAATCCTGAAAGGAAACCTGGTCTCTGACCTTACAATGTTCACATTTTCGTGTAATAGGTGTATGGATGGGGATGGATCAATAATTAACACTCTAATTCGGATGTGATAAACACTGATTTATTCCCAAATAATGGATGTGTGTGTGTGGAGATGCTATCCACCAGTGCTCAGTATGTTGCTCTGGATAATAAAATTAAATATCTAAGTTTAGCTGTTTTTCTTTTGGCAACCCCACCAATAAAATTGTAACTGGAACTGCATATATGTGGGGACTACTAATAGCAAACCACCTGGACCAATCATTATGATCGACCAATCAGAAACATTGGGTTGCAGTTAGGTCCAATTTATTACACTCTTTTTTGGAGGTGCACAACTGTATTGCGCCTTCTACCGGCCACGGCAAGCTGCATCAATTTGGTGCAGAAAAACAAATTTCCTGAGCAAAGGCACATTTTGACTTTTTCTCAATAAATTTTAATGTCTGGAGTCATAATACTGAGCACCGTTGGAGACGCTCTAAGGTCATCCCCATGGGTGCTCAGCATTGGACCCTGCACATTACAATCGGATGAAGAAAAGTTAAAATTTGCTGGTTTGGATTGAGAAAATGGTTTTTCTCCTGCATGTTTGCTGAGGCTGGTAAAAAAGCGCAACAAAGCTGTTCACCTGCTAGAGAAGAGTGTAATAAATATGATCTGACCGCTGCTCCCTGTTTTTGATTGGTCGATCATAATGATTGGTGCAAGTGGTGTGCTATTAGTAGTTTCCCACCTATTGGCAGTCACCCCGTGATCAGTTTTATGGGTGGGGTCATCAAAAGTAAATAACTAAACTTGGATGTGAGAAATATTTTTGCAGGGTCACAGATACTGAGCACCGGTGCGGATGCTCTTAAAAGCCTCTAATAGATCGACTACAGGATTTTGGTTAGCCAATTCCATATCAAGAGCAGCACTGACACTTATAGGTACACACTAGAATAGAGTAAAGTTTGGTACAGGGTTAGGGGTTAGCCTTCTGTAGGCTGACTCTGAATGGGATTTAATTTCTGGCTTGCTTGCTTCATCATCACCATCATTTTACAACTGATATTTTACTTACATAACTGGGGAGTTTGTTCAACTGTAAACCCTAAAAGTTTCTAACCACTTATATGCATATCTTTACACAATGGTGTCCAATAGGTACTTAAGTGACTAAAAAACAAATCTATGAAAAAAATGGATTGCAAATAGGAAAAAAATTGTTGTCAATTTGAGAAAAAAGAGGGCTAACCATGCAAAGTTGGAGATGATGTTATTTGCTAAACAATATAACTACAACTTGCACAAGTGGATAAATGGAATGAGCCTTGTGGTTGTTGTGTACTAAAGGCTACAAGCTTCGGCCAAAGGCAAAGTTGCAATGCATGTTTGAGCTATATACTATGTACGTTATATATGGTGAGCTATATATACTATGTACATTATATATGGTGTTGTTCCATTTGTCAATACTACAAGGGGCCAACCATGTGGCAAACCCACCATTTTCCCAACTTAAAGAACATTGACAATGAAAATCCAAGGTTGTGTTTGGGGACATTTGAGGGGCCCCCAAAGGATGACATCCAAAGCCATCTTCGGACATGAGTTGTCACGTATCCATGCCTTGCTTTCATGGCCATTAAAGGAAATTCTGAAAGAAATCACACAAAGTAGGTCTTTCACAATTCCTACTTGATGCCCCCCCCTCCGTCCCCCAATGTTGACATCCCAAGGAACCTTGGAAGAATGGGTGGAAAGCTCATCATATTCCTATCTAGATGCAAACCCTAACATAAGGTGATTAAAACCAAAAAGCTTAAGTACTTGGACAATTGCACCCACAACCTTGAAACTAGAGTGGAAGGAAGCTCATCATATTCCTATCTAGATGCAAACCCTAACATAAGGTGATTAAAACCAAAAAGCTTAAGTACTTGGACAATTGCACCCACAACCTTGAAACTAGAGAAATCTTAATCTACATCTTGAAATGTCAAGTTGAAAAGATAACATCACCATGTGCCACAACAATTTCAAGCCACCTCAATTCTCCATTCTCCCAAGAGAATATGACATTACAAGCCTATGATCCTCGCCTTTTTATTTTAGGGAATACGTGGACATTTTCTAACTTTATTGTTGTGAGTCATTAGTGATGACTTGTAAATGCAAACAAATGGGGTAAAATACGGATTTGCGGAACGGTCCACTTGGTCCCCACCCCCCACACTTTGGGTGGGGTGAATACCATGTTAACCATGGGACCCATTGCCAAAAGCATGAACCACCACCACCACCACCATGACCATGACCATGTTGCCAATACCTAAGCTCAATGAGGTGCCCCACTTTCAGCCCATGGACCATATCCATGTCCCATATTTTGTACAACTTAGCTAGTCTAGGGCAACCATCTCACAAAACAACATCCCAAAAAATTGTAGGAGACCAATGTCCTAAACAAGTTCAGAAGAGAGCAAAGAAAGAGTGTCAACTCTCTCCATAATCGAAACCCCGACAAAAGAGGATCATGGGTCACCATAAACCACCTATATGTGTGAGTTTAGGGCTCCATAAAATGGGGTTTGGGTTATAAGTTCTCTCTAGAGATCTAGGGTTTCAAATAGCATTCTACCTAGCTCAAAAAAAAACCCTAGGCTCTAGAGTAGTGCCTATAGTATATTTGATCCAATTTGGATGTTATAAACTTCCAAAGGCATATTCAGAAGCAAGGTGAGAGAACATGCTCTCCTTTGATCCCCAATTTGGATGGATTACTAGAAAGCCATAACTTCTTTACCACTTATGGGGAGAGATAGATATAGGTCCCTATAAACCCTAGAAACCCTACTTTTGAAGCCTTTCTATATGAGCAAACCCAAATCAAGCACATACAATGTGATTACATATTTAGTAATATTTTGAAAGAATTTTGATTGGTTTTGGGGTTTTTTTTTTTACCATGGTTTACCAACTTGGGTGTTGGTTCACCCAAGGCTGTTTGGGTGGGGAGAAGGAGGGTTGAAAATGAGAAAAATTCTCACCTAAGTATATATTATGTGTGTGTGTGGTTTCCTTTGCTAGTTTTAGGTTTGGATAGATAGGTAGTTCAACAAAGGCAAGCTTTTCCTTTTTTTGTTTTTAGCAAAAAACCCAAAAACCCAATTGTATCAAGCTTCATGATGATGAGTCGAAGGGTTGGTGTGGGAGGATGAGCCACACAAATCATGACCAAGAAATTTGCCATTCACTAGAAGATACAAAACTATTGTTTTCCTCTTCGTGTGTTTATACCTTAACCCTAGGGTCAGTTTCATCTTTCAAGTAATGTTTTTGAATATTGAAATGAATTTTTTTATGAAAATACAACGTTTGAGGTGATGAAAACCACCATAATTATGGCAAACTACAATAATATGTATAATTTGATTAGTCATGTGCTCTCTTTTTTTCCCCTTTTTTTTTCATTTTTCTTTTCATTAGAGGATGAATTTTTGTAAGTTGGTGAAATTGTTTTTAGGAAATGAGAAAAAAAATTGGGATTTTATCATTATTTTCAATTTTAAAATATCATATGTTTTCATATATGAAGAAATTTCACAACTTGGGAATTTTTTTTTGGGAATTCTTTTACAGAAAAAAAAAAAATTTAAGAAAAATAAAACATGAAACCCTTTTGTGAGTTTTAGGGATTTTTTGCCCTTTTAAAAACAAAAATAATTAAATTAGCCACATCTAGACCTAGGCACTTCCTTGGTCACCATTTCTTTTGTAAAAATGTTGCAACCCACCTAAGATAGTTGCGATTTAATATTAAGTAATGTTGGGGGATTCTCACCAATGGACCACTTGAGGAATTTGAAAAAAAAAAAAAAAACCTTGCTCATATGACAATATCATTTAAATGATTCTAATGAACCAAAAATAATAATAATTTTGAAGCTACAAAACAAATCGGCTATTTGAAAAAAATAAATTATTCATTTACCCTAGGCTAGCCCATATGGTAAGTTTTGGGGGGCGAGCGAGGGGTGGTCTTGGTCATGCATGTTCCAACAATTTTTCTTTAGGCCTTGAATGAACCAGCACTTACTTACATTAGTACATGCTAAACTTTTTTATATTGGTGAATTTTTTGCCAAAGAATGAAATTAAAAAATTTGAAAATAAAAATGTTTTTGGAGGCTTTCAATTGCCAAAAGTGAGAAACATAATAAATAAGAATTGCCATATTTTTATACTCGATTTTCAATGTGTGGCCAAAATATAGAAGGATTATTAAAAGATTCGTAGTTCAAATTTGGTTGTAAATTTGGCTAAATCTTCCTAAGGAGGATCCTAGATTGCATGTGTATAGTTAGTAAATAACTAACTTGGGACTAGTGGGTGGTTAGAGGTTTAGCTAGGGAATTAGAATCCAATGGAGAACGTTTCCTATCCACCCACCATCCATCCCTCATCCATTCCTCATCCAATGGTGCACTAGTGGTTGTAGATTCATTTTGGTCAATAACATGTTGATGATGAGAATCTCTTTAATTTTTATCATCCACATTGGATTTTTTGCACACTATTCTCTTCAAATTGAAGGATTCATTTCTCATGTTCTACAATAGAGCCATGAATAATTCTATTTCTAACTCTTTTGGTAATGAAATTGACTCTCAAAGGGCTTACTTAGGTCTTTAGGGGTTAATGGAATGAAATCACAAATGGCTATTTTATTATGCAAATGTTGTGAAAGTGGTAACCTCCATGTTTTTCCCTTTGGGGAATAACCTATGCTTTCGGGAATAACCCTAAACCTAAACTCAACAAACCAATTCTATTTCATAATAGAAGCCCTAACATAATAAGTAGTTCACTTTTCTTTTAATAGTCTTTTTTTAAAAAATTGTGTTAATTAAACCAATTATTAGTCCTAATTTATCCCTAAACATCAAATTTTATTCCCTTAAAATTTCTAAAATTTGTGTATACCCTCATATATATTAATTAACATTCAATTTATGTTATATATCAAACTTAGCATATATGATATTTTACTTATACTAAACTTTCAATATCTAAGACAAAATCATATTATTTATATTATTATGCATTCTATTTGAAAGAGAAATTATTTTTAATTTTTAAAAATAAAATTAATTTTTTTTATGTCATTAACATAAATGAGACCTTCTGTTTGGTCTCAAATAATTAGTTTTTGAATGCACTCCTTGTGTTGTTCCCAGGGAATTTACCAATTAAATCGGGTAATAGAAGAAAAACATCATCAATCAAGTGGAATGTTATTTTTTTTCTTTTTTAGAATCGTAGTTTACATACCAAATTGGTTCTTTGAATTTTTGAGAACCGGCAAGTAAGTGAGCATATACCTGGGTTGATAAATGATATGTATCTGCTCATCATTCTAAGAACCCCTCAACATTGGTCTCTAAACATACCAGCCCGTGGTTTTTTTTTGTGTGGCAAATGTTTTGCTACATGTTTAAATAGCCCAAAATAAAATAAAATAAAATAAAATAAATAATAACTAGTTTAAAAATAGCTACCAAACTAAATCAGAGTCCAAATGTAATGAAAAAATTTCAAATCTTTTTTCCTCAAAATTTGGCAATTTTTTTAGAAAAAAAGAATATTGAGGGAAATACTTTTCATTTTTTCACATTTTGGCAAAAATTTTCACATAAAAAGATGTATATAACTCATATAAAATATTTTTTGGGGGAAAAAGTTGGCCCAAAATCATCATATTTCAAGAGGGGAAAATGGCCATATTTAAACAATAGGTTCTAGCATGTCACCAAAATATAGTGCAAGGTTCCAAAAAATGTCCATTTTCCTCTCTTTACTTGTAGCCAAATTTGGCTAAGTCATATAGCCTAGCCCAACTTGTCACACACCATTTAGAATCAAAACCTTGCACTTCAACAAGCTTCAATGAACAATAAGGTTTTGTACCTCTAATCAAAATGCATATAATTCAACATGAATTCCAAAGGTGCAAATGAACACGATTTGTGATTATTTTAGAAGAAGTAATGTAATAAACATGTTTGAATACATTTTTTAAAAAATGTTTTTTAAGGTTGTGTTGTTGCAAAGAAGAAGTAATGTAATAAACATGTTTGAATACATTTTTTTTAAAATGTTTTTTAAGGTTGTGTTGTTGCAAAGAAGAGATACCGAAAACACACAAAATTTGATGGCACGGTCTAATTTAACCTTTAGAAGTGGCACATGTTGGAACTTGCAAACTTTTCAAAAAAAAACTTTAGTCTATGAAGCTCTTTGATGAATGGGGGAAGATTTGAAGAAGTCCTTCTTTGGTGGTTCAAAAATGTTTGAAATGGTGGTGGCTTGGGTTCTTAGTCAAGAAAGTTTAACCTAAGGGTTCCAAAGGCCATGTTTTGCAAATGGCTACTAGGTAATGTAGCATATGATTTCATTCCCAAATAGTTAAGAATGTTGAACCAAAAGGGTTCTTTGTTGGCCTTGCCTACTAAGGCAACGATATCATGTTTAGATTCATTATAGAGTATATGGTAGCTTAAGGGATTTTGGCCCCCTAGGTAATAATAATAGGTCTATTTTTAGATGAGGATTTGTGAAAGATGATATTTTGGCTCGTGTTGCAACTTGAGATTAGTTATAGAGTTATAATATCTTGAAGGATTTTGGTTTCAACTTGAGATTAGTTAACGAGTGATAATATCTTGAAGGATTTTGGTTTCAACTTGAGATTAGTTTAGAGTGATAATATATTGAAGGATTTTGGTTTCAACTTGAGATTAGTTTAGAGTGATAATATCTTAAAGGATTTTGGTTTCAACTTGAGATTAGTTATAGAGTGATAATATCTTGAAGGATTTTGGTTTTTTTTTTTAGAGGATTTCTTTGAAGATTATTTTCTTGCATGGTGAAATATTGGAATTTCCATAATTTTTCTTTTGACTTAAGATACTTTTTAATGTAAATGGTAAAGCCACAATGTGCCACACCCCTTGTTTGCTAAGAATTGTAGACCCATTTGTTGGGGACCTCCTCCTTGTTGGGTTGAAGTAGTAACAAGTTCACCTTAATAACAAAATCTTCACTACCAAATATTGGTTCTTATTTGCTTAACATCCACAAAACATATGTTTGCAAACAATTTCCTAAAGGAACCATCACAAAATCATGTACCCATATTTTTAAAAACCATTGCAATTGTATATAAATATTATGTCCAAATCCATATTGTCTACATGGGAGATGATATGGATGACTAGTTGATTATTAAAAAAAAATACAAATTAAAAAAAATTTAAGAAAAAAAGAAAGTTGACTAGAGTTATATTGGACATGTGAAAATAATAATACACATAATAATTAGATGTTTATTAAATATCCCATATAAAATCGCCTCTTAACACCCACGGTTAATTATTAATACTTAATTTTCTTGATCATATCCATCTGTCATTAAATATTTACTTCAAGTTGTGAATTTTGTATATGATCATGCAAAAATGCAAATTACACATTAGTACATGTCATTGTTAAGCTTAATTAATTATTCAAAAATAGTTTGAAATTTAAAACTTTCATAATAGATTTATAAGGTGTATAATGAGCATTTAGTTACAATAGTTGACAAATTAAAAATTTCCATTCACAAAAATATGAGACAATTTTATAAACGATTGAATTCAATAACAAGTGTTAAATTAACATTTCACTATTAATTAATGAAAATGATTTTCATTAACCAATGTTGATTCAATCCTTTATTAACTTATAATTTCAAACATTAACCCACAAGAATTCTAGTATTTTGATCATGATTATCCCCTAATTTTTGAATTAGGGCACAACGCTTGTTTTGTTCCCAACCTTTTTCAAAGGAAATGTTTAAACCATTGTGGTCAAGGGTGCCATTTTTAAAAATTATATAAATCCAATTTTATTTTATTTTTCTAAAGTTTGATTTTTTTCCATATTACATTTAAGAAGGGATTTAGAAAATGTAGTATTTATGAGGGATTAAAAAGAAATGAAATAGAATTAACATTATGCCTAAAATACATATACATGTACACATACATACACACACACACACACACATATATATGCATTAGAGGTATGTAATGTATTACCATAGTACCTTGTGGGGGGCTCATCAATAATTCAATTATTTACTAAAATGCCAAATTTTCTTTAAAAAATAGTTTTTTGAAATTCTGAAATTTAATTGAATTAAAATGGAGGGATTTTTTTTTATAAAAATTGATGGAAAACTAGGTTTTTTCTAAGAATTGCCAAAACTCCCCCAAAATTATTTTTTTCTTTTTGCCAAAGTGGAATTTTAAGAAAATAAAAAAATTATTTGGCACCTAAGTTTTGAGGGACAAGCCCGTAACTTGAAAAGGTAAGAAGTAAAAGGAAGAGAGAGAATCTGAATTGTTTATTCTTTTCATTTTGTAATATAGAAAAAATTGGCGAATTTCCCCTCAGAAATAGCAAAATTAGTCTAATTTAAACTAGAATATATTTTTAATTTCCAAAAAAATTCCCAAAATTTTCCAAAATTTTCTGTCAAAATAAAGAACACTGAGAGAGGGACAGTAAATGGGCGTTTTTTTTTTACTGAAGCCCCCGGTAGAAAATTACTAACTAAACTGGTTAGTAAATCTGGTGAAGTTACTAGTTACTAAATGGAGACAAATTGAACTTACCCGGTGGGTAAATAACTAAACCTACCTGGTCGGTAAGTAACTGAACCTACCTAGTTGTGGTAATAAAGTAAAGTTTTGAGGACACAAGCCATAAACTTGAAAGCTTTAATAAGAAGGAAAAGGGGTGAAAAGGGAGAGGTAAAATTTAAGGTAGGTACCTTGTGGGTAAATAGCTAAACTTACCCTGCTAGGCAAGTACATTGAAGCTACCGGGTGGGTAAGTAACTGAATTTACCTGGTGGGTACGTAACTGAAGTTACCGAGTCGTGGTAATAAGTAAAAGTTTTGAGGAATAAGCAAAAAGGGAGAAAAAAGGGGTAGGTATTAGGTACTACTACCTGAGCTTTTTCTTTTATGGCTACATACATATAGCCGAAAATCGAAATTATAGTTAAAAGTGCTAAAACAAGTCTTTGTTTTAATATTTTAGAATAGCCATAATTAGACCACAAATTACGGAGAAATCGACATATTTTTGTACATGGTTCAAGTAGGTAGCCAGAAATATAGAACAAAGTTTAAGAATTTTATTTTCATGTTTTTGCTTGTAGCCAAAATTTGGCTAAATCTTCCTATGGATGATCACCACTTTGGTTACATCACAAAATAGACAAATAAATAAATAAATAAATAGACAAAAAGAACCATTGGTACAACAAGGCAACCTTTTTATTTTTGGTGTGAAAATTTTGCAATGTTGCAAGATTTTGGATTTTTTTGGGTGGAAAATTCAATTTTTTTAAAAAAAAAACCAAAAACATTTTAAATTATTTTAAAAATCACCACATTTTAATAGATGGTTTAAGTAGGTAGAAAAATAAATCCTAATGTATTTTTGGCTACTCTACATCAACCATGTATACAAAATTTGGCAAAATTTCAGAAATTTTGGTTGAATTATATAGCTATTAAAAATCTGAAAAAATACACCTGATTTTAGCACTTTAAATTTGTAGTTTCGCTTTTTGGCTTTATATAGGTAGCCAGCCAACACCAAAAAACCAAAAAAAAAAAAAAAAACCTGGACCCCCCCCCCCCCCCCCCCCCCCCCCCCCCCCACATTTTGGTTGTGTTTTGTGTTTTTTTTTTTGGTGTTGTCTTTTTTTTTTTTTTTGGTATGAGAGGTGAGAATTTTCTTTTTTTTTATTTTGTGGATATTATTTAAATTCAT
>Ga0116227_10001326_pt1 | contig 54677 bp, 53 predicted proteins | sample S1TSphgellanicum_FD_89693 | JGI IMG/M metagenome (GOLD analysis project Ga0116227, IMG submission 89693) | Host-associated microbial communities from peat moss isolated from Minnesota, USA - S1T2_Fb - Sphagnum magellanicum MG | ecosystem: Host-associated > Plants > Peat moss > Unclassified... | reverse complement strand
TGGCTGGCCGTGGTCTCGCTGGTGTCGCAGGGGCTGGGCGTGGCGCTGGTGCCGCAGGCGATGCGCAATTCAGCCTTGCGCGGCGCGGTGTTCCGGCCGCTTGACCGCGCGGTGGCGCAGTCGGAGGCCTATGGCATCTGGCGCAACGGGCCGGCCAACGTGCTGGTCGAGCGGCTGCTGCAGGGCGTGGCGCAAAGCAGTCAGGCGTCGCCGGGTTGTTTGTAAAGAGAAAGGACATGCCCGGTGCGCGGGTCGCCCTTGCCGGCCAGCACCTGCGCATAGGCGGCCTGCACCGCCTCGCCGCCGCGATGGTGCTCGGCGCGCAGCCAGGGCTTCTTCGCATCGGTCGCGGTGGCGATGAAGCTGTGCCAGGCGGCCACCATGCGGCGCCCGAACTCTTCCGCGCCCCATTCGGCCGTGCGCTTCTTGATCTGCGCGGGCGCGAAGAACAGCGTGGCGCGCGGGCCGGCCAGGTCCTTGCCGGCGCCTTTGGAGGCGAGCTGCTCGACGTGCGTGCCGCCGATGGAGCTGCTGTACTTCAGTCGGGTGAACCGGCTGTGGATGGCGTTGCGCAGCGCGCCGTTGCCCGCGAAGTCGATGTACACGCAGGGCGTGTCGGCCGCGAGGGTGTCGAGCGCCTCGTATGTCACGACGCGGTCGTAGCAGCCCAGGCTTTCGCAGAAGGCCACGTTGCCTGGCGAGGTCAGGCCGATCACCTCGATGCCTTCGCGCCGGTGCAGCTGGAACGCGGTGCCGTAGGCCGTCTTGCTCGATGCGCTGGACAGCAGCATGGTCTTTGCGCCGAAGAAGTCGTTGTCGCCCATGAAGTCGTCGATCAGCCACGAGGTGATGAACAGCGGGCGCAGCAGCGACTGGGTGTCTTCCGAATCCGCGGTGTAGAGCGGGTCGCTCGCGCAGCGGAAATACTGGTTGTAGACCGCGGGCAGCTCGGCGCGGTGCGGCGCGGTGTCGGTGAAGCGCTCGGGCGACAGCCGGCCGGGGCTCAGCACCGCGCCGGTGGCCATCGGCCAGTAGCCGTAGAGCCGTTCGCCCACCGCCACGCCCGGGTGCAGCGACTGCACCACGCTCGCGAAGCCCCACACGGGGATGCGGCCCCAGCCCTCTTCGCCGGTCGGGAAGAACTGCCAGTAGCTCATCGCGTCGCCGAAGGCGGCATACGTGATGTTGTTCGATGTGAGCGCAAAGCTGTCGATGCGCACGCGCACCTGGCCGTCGGCCAGCGGCTCGTCGGTGGCGGTGTGCAGCCGCGTGGTCGCGAGCTGGTCCTTGCGGATGAAGAGGCTGGTGGTGCTCATGAGCGAAGCTCCGGCGGTTGGTGGATGAGGCTGGCCGCGACGTTAGCCAAGCTTGGTGAAAGGCGCCATCGCGCGGCGGGTTCTGGCGTCACCCGTGAGACATCGGCGGGCATGAAAAAAGCGACCCGGCTTGTGGCCAGGTCGCCTTTTTTTCGAAGGAACGGATCCCTTCAAGCGAACACCGAGGAACCGGCTTTGCCGGGCCTCAGGTGTTGCCCCCGGTAGGGGGTAGGCGAAGCGACACGGAGTGCGCGAAGCCTGGGGGCGAGCTCAGGAAATCGTGAGTTCGACGTCGATGTTGCCGCGCGTGGCGTTGGAGTAGGGGCAGACCTGGTGGGCCGTGTCGACCAGCTTCTGCTTGGCTTCGGCGTCCAGGCCGGGGAGGGTGATCGCCAGCTTCACGGCGATGCCGTAGGCGGCGCCGCCGTTCGTCGGGCCCAGGGAAACGCTGGAGTCGATGGCGACGTCTTCCGGCACCTTCACGCCGATCTTCGGGCCGACGGCCTTCATGGCGCCGATGAAGCAGGCGGCGTAGCCGACCGCGAACAGCTGCTCCGGGTTGGTGCCGGGCTTGCCGGAGCCGGGCGGGTTCAGCTTGACGTCGAGCGCGCCGTCGCTGCTCTTGCCGGCACCGCCGTCGCGGCCGCCGGTGGTGTGGGATTGCGCGGTGTAGAGAACCTTGTCGAGTGGCGTGGCCATGGTGCTTCCTTTGGAGGTGGTTGCGGGAGGGAGGAAAAGGGTCAGGCGGCCGCGCGTAACTGGTCGCGCAGCGCCTGCAGTTGCCGGGTGAGGGCCAGCAGGTCGGATACGGAACACTGGCTGGCCTGCAGCAGGCATTCGGGCAAGGCACGCGCGCGCGCCTTCAGGCGCCGGCCGGCGGCGGTCAGGGTGATCAGGACGCGGCGTTCGTCGCCCGCGTCGCGCAGGCGGCCGAGCAGGCCGGCCGTCTCCATGCGCTTGAGCAGGGGCGTGAGCGTGCCGGAATCGAGCGACAGCCGCGCGCCAAGCGCCGACACGGTCAGGCCATCCTCTTCCCACAGGGCGAGCATCACCAGATACTGCGGGTAGGTGAGGTGCAGCTTGTCCAGCAGCGGCTTGTAGACCTTGGTCATGGCCAGCGAGGCGGAGTAGACGGCAAAGCACAGCTGGTGGTCCAGCCGCAGCAGTTCGTCAGTGGTCGCGGTCATCGTAGGCATGGGTTGAAATGTAGCTGGCAATTGTATTGTGTGCAATTTAAATTGCCGATTCCATGCCGTGGCTGGGGTTTTGCCGCGGCCCGCGGAAGGCGCCTGGTGCCGGCGCCTTCCGTTGCGGTATCGCCGCCGCGTCAGTAGCTGTACACGCCGCGCCCGGTCTTGCGGCCGAGCCGGCCGGCGGCGACCATTTCCTTGAGCAGCGGGCAGGCGCGGTACTTGCTGTCGCCGAACTCGGCGAGGTAGACCTCCATTACGGCCAGGCAGACATCGAGCCCGATCATGTCGGCCAGCGCCAGAGGGCCGATCGGCTGGTTGCAGCCCAGCTTCATGCCCGCGTCGATGTCCTCGGGCGTGGCCAGGCCTTCGGCCAGCACGAAGAAGGCCTCGTTGATCATGGGCACCAGGATGCGGTTGACCACGAAGCCCGGTGCGTTCTTGACCGTGATCGGCGACTTGCCGAGCTTCTCGGCCAGCGCCTTCACCGCGTCGTGCGTGGCGTCGCTGGTCTGCAGGCCTCGGATGATCTCGACCAGCGCCATCATCGGCACCGGGTTGAAGAAGTGCATGCCGATGAAGCGGTCGGCGCGGCTGGTGGCGGCGGCCAGCTTGGTGATGGAGATGGACGAGGTATTGGAGGCGACGATCACCTCGGCCGCCAGCAGCGCGTCGGCCTGCTTCAGGATCTTCAGCTTGAGCTCGTAGTTCTCGGTGGCGGCCTCGATAACCAGTAGCGCGGCCTGCAGGTCCTAGTATTGGGACGAGACCTTGATGCGAGCGAGTGCCGCGTCCTTGTCGGCGATGGTGAGCTTTTCCTTCTTGATCAGCCGGTCCAGGCTGCCGGCGATGGTGGCCAGGCCCTTCTGGACGGCGGCGTCGGAGATGTCGACCATGACGACGTCCACGCCCGACACGGCGCACGCCTGTGCAATGCCGTTGCCCATGGTGCCCGCGCCGATGATGCCTACGGTGGTGATCTGCATGTCCAGTAATCCTTTTGAAGACGGGTGAAGGGAAATTGCGCCCGCGCGCGAAGCTAGGCGCGAAAGCGCCGGCGTGTGAGCGCCAGCGCGATCCAGAAAGCGCCCAGCGCATAGCCGGCCAGCACCGCCAGGTGCTGCAGCGGCGCGTCGGGCCAGCGGTCCATGAACAGCGGCCGCACCAGCGCCACGGCATTGGTCAGCGGCAGCCAGTGCGCCACCGCCTGCACCACGCGCGGCAACTGCTCCAGCGGGAAGAATACGCCCGAGAGGAACATCATCGGCGTCATGAACAGCGTGAAGTAGTACGTGAAGAAGTCATAGCCTTTGGCCAGCGCATTGAAGATCAGGGCAATGCACGAGAAGGTGATGCCGGTGGCGGCCAGCACCAGCCAGGCGACGGCCAGCTTGGGGCTCAGACTGATCTGCAGCGCCATCATCACGCACAGGATGGCGCTGGCGGTGAACAGCGCCTTGAAGCTGGCCCACAGCATCTCGGCCAGCACGATGTCGTCCAGCCCCACTGGCGCGTTCATGATGCCGTCCCAGGTGCGCTGCACGTTCATGCGCGAGAAGGCCGAGTACAGCGCCTCGAACGAGGCCGCCTGCATCGCGCTCATGCAGACCGAGCCGCTGGCCAGGAACAGGATGTAGGGCACCTGCTCGCCCTGCACCATGACCTTGCCCACCAGGGCGCCCATGCCGTAGCCGAACGCCACCAGCCAGATCAGCGGCTCGGCGATGTTGCCGATCAGGCTGGGCAGCGCCAGCTTGCGCCAGACCAGGAAGTTGCGCAGGAACACCGGCCACCAGCGTGCGCTCAGCTGCGGCGGGTGCCAGATGCCGGCGGCGTCGTGATCCCTCATGCGTCCTCCCGGATCTGCCGGCCGGTGAGCTTGAGGAACAGGTCCTCCAGGTTGGCCGGCCGATGCAGGGTGCGTTGCTGCGGGTGCGCTGCCAGGGCGCCGAGCAGGGCACGCGCATCCTGCGTGTAGAAAAAAACCGTCTCGCCGCTGACCTCGGTGCGCGCGGCGAGCGCGGTCAGCGCCGCGTCCCCGGCCAGGCGCAATGCGCCGTTGCCATAGACCTCGACCACGTCGGGCTCCAGGTGCTCGGCGATCAGGGCGCGCGGCACGCCCTCGGCGATCTTGCGGCCGTGGTCCAGCACCAGCAGGCGGTCGCACAGGCGTTCGGCCTCGTCCATGAAGTGGGTGGTCAGCAGGATCGACTTGCCCTGCTGCAGCAGGGTCTGCAGGCGCTCCCACATGAGGTGGCGTGCCTGCGGATCGAGGCCGGTGGTGGGCTCGTCCAGCAGCAGCAGCGCCGGGTCGTTGACCAGGGCGCGTGCCAGCGACAGCCGCCGCTTCATGCCGCCCGACAGCGCGCCGGGCCTGGCGTCGGCCTTGTGCGCCAGCGCGGCGAAATCCAGCAGCTGCGGCACGCGCGGCTGCATGGCGGCGCGGCCCAGGCCGAAGTAGCGGCCGTAGACCAGCAGGTTCTCGGCGCAGCTGAAGTCCGGGTCCAGCGTGTCGAACTGGCTCACCACGCCGAGCCGGGCCTTGATGGCGCGTGCGTCGCGCGGCATCTGCAGCGCCGTGCCGTCTGCGCCGGGGAAGTAGGCAATGCCACCCGTGTCGGGTGCCGTGAGGCCCAGGCACATGCGGATGGTGGTGGTCTTGCCCGCGCCGTTCGGCCCGATCACGCCCAGGCACTCGCCCGGCGCGATGGCGAAGCTGAGGTGGTCGACGACGGTCGTGTCCGCGTAGCGCTTGGTCAGGTCGGTCGCCTGAAGCAGCGGGGTGGTCATCGCCCGATTGTGCCGCGCCGCGCGGGCGCATGGCCGCGGGCTCAGCCCGCGGCGGCGCGTGCGGCCAGGGCCGCGAACTCCTGCTGCCCGAAGGCGGTGCCGGCGAGCCCCCAGCCGCCCTCGGCCGCCTCGGTGAGCAGCACCCAGGTGCGGCTGGCCTGGGACGGGTCCTCTGCAATGCGCGCCACGATGTCGGTGGCCTCGCGGACCAGCTGCTTCTGGCCCTCCCGGCTGAGAACCTTGGGCGGCGTGATGATCTGCACGCGCACGGTCCGGGCGGCGGCGCTGGCGGCGGTCTGCACGGCTGCCGGCTCCATGCGGTGGAGGTACACGGCGGTGTTGTCCAGGTGGAACGGGCCAGGCGTTGCCACGCCTTCCGCGCGCAGGACCGCAAGGGCGAGTGCTTCGCCCAGCTGGCGGTCGGTGCCGACCGGGAAGAGGTCGGCGGCGGCATAGACATCGATCATGGGCATGGCGGCTCCTTGCGGGGGGACGTGAGATGGGGGTGTGTGAATGACGATCGTCATCCAGATTGGAATGATGACGACCATAATCCTGATCGTCAAGTGCTACTGCCGGGATCGTGGATGGGCCATTCGAAGTCGGACAAGGAAGAGAGCCACGCGCGTATCGTGCAGGTGGCCGCGGCGCGGTTCCGCGAGAGCGGGGTGGAGGGCATCGGCGTGGCCGACCTGATGAAAGAGGCGGGCCTGACGCACGGCGGCTTCTACCGCCACTTCGCTTCGCGCGAAGCGCTGGTGGCCGAGGCGGTCGAGCGTGCGTTGCACGATGGGGCGAACGCGGTCGAGGCGCTTGGCAGCCTGCGCCGTCCGCCCGAAGCGGTGCTGGCGCTGCTGGTGGACGGCTACCTCAGCGCGGCGCACCGGGACCGGCTCGCGACCAGTTGCGCCGTCACCACGCTGGCGGGCGACGTCGCCCGCAGCAACGAGCAGGCAAGGACCGCCTATGCCGGCCAGGTCGGCCTGTACCTGGAGCTGCTGACCCGGCTGATCGCGGCAGACACGCAGGCCGATCGGCGCGGCCGGGCCATCGCCGCGCTGTCCACGCTGGTCGGAGCCGTGTCGATGGCCCGCGCGGTCAACGACGAAGCGCTGTCGGATGAAATCCTGCAATCCGCCGCGCAGACGCTGAAGCACTGGCTGGCGCAGGCATGAACCCGGCGGTGACACCGTCCGTTGCGGCGCTTGCGGGGCAGCCATTACAGTGGCGGCTTTGCCTTCTCATCCCTTACGGAGCATGTCCATGACCACCCTTGGTACCCCCCTGTCCCCGAGCGCCACGCGCGTGATGCTGCTCGGCTCGGGCGAACTCGGCAAGGAGGTGCTGATCGCGCTGCAGCGGCTCGGTGTGGAAACCATCGCGGTGGACCGCTACGACCATGCCCCGGGCCAGCAGGTGGCGCACCATGCCCGCACCATCCAGATGAGCGATCCGGCCCAGCTCAAGGCGCTGATCGAAGCCGAGCGCCCGCTGCTGGTGGTCCCCGAGATCGAGGCCATCGCCACCCCCGTGCTGCAGGAGCTGGAGGCCGCCGGCGTGGTGCGCGTGGTGCCCACCGCGCGCGCTGCGCGCCTGACCATGGACCGCGAAGGCATCCGCCGCCTGGCGGCCGAGACGCTGCGCGTGCCCACCAGCCCCTACAAGTTCTGCGACTCGCTGGCCGAGCTGCAGGCGGCGATCGACGGCGCGAACGGGGAGGCGATTGGCTACCCCTGCATCGTCAAGCCGGTGATGAGCAGCTCGGGCAAGGGCCAGAGCAAGATCGACGGCCCGGCCGACGTGCAGAAGGCCTGGGACTACGCCATGGCCGGCGGCCGCGTTAGCCATGGCCGCGTCATCGTCGAGGGCTTCATCGACTTCGACTACGAGATCACCCTGTTGACGGTGCGGGCCCTGGACTCGGCCGGCGACATCCGCACCCGCTTCTGCGAGCCGATCGGCCACGTGCAGGTGGGCGGCGACTATGTGGAGAGCTGGCAGCCGCACCCCATGCACCCGACCGCCCTGGCGCGCGCCCAGGACATCGCGCTGGCGGTGACCGGAAACCTGGGGATCGGCCACGACGGCCAGCCCGGCGGCCTGGGGCTGTTCGGCGTCGAGCTGTTCGTCAAGGGCGAGGACGTGTGGTTCAGCGAGGTCAGCCCGCGCCCGCACGACACCGGCATGGTCACCATGGCCACCCAGTGGCAGAACGAGTTCGAGCTGCACGCCCGCGCCATCCTCGGGCTGCCGGTGGACACCACGCTCAAGAGCCCCGGCGCCAGCGCCGTGGTCTATGGCGGCGTGGACGCCAAGGGCATCGTCTTCGACGGCGTGGAGGAAGCCCTGGCCATGCCGGGCGTGGATCTGCGCCTGTTCGGCAAGCCCGAGAGCTTTGCCAAGCGCCGCATGGGCGTGGCGCTGGCCCATGCCGCCGACGTGGAGACGGCGCGCCGCGTCGCCAAGGCGGCCGCGGCCAAGGTGCGTCCGCGCCCGGCCTGATAGCGCCGAAATACGTCGGAAGCCAAGGTATTTCCTGGGCTTCCTGCTATTTATTAGATAGCGAAATACTGACCGGCGCGGGCAGCGTGTACCTAGTTCTAGGGACAGACAAAAATCCCCCGGCTCCTTAGCATCCGTGGCACCGTCACGTCTGGAGCCCTGCATGCCCGTTCTCGCCGCCACCAAGGTCCTGCCCAGGCCGTCCGCCGGTGGCCTCGCTTCTGCTGCGGGCTGCTACGGCTGAGCCATGGCGCCGCGCACCACGCCAACGCTGTTGCTGAGCCTGCGCGGGCGAGCCACCCTGTACTCGGGGGCCGTGGCCTGCACGCTGGCCTGCCGCTACCGCAAGGGCCTGGCGGTGCTGGGCTACCTGGCCGCCCAGCCCGACAGGGTGTTCGCGCGCGAACGGCTGGCAGCATTGCTCTGGCCGGACCTTGAGATGGCCGCCGGGCGTGCCAACCTGCGGGTCGTGCTGTCGGACCTGGTGGCGGCCTTGCGCAAGCATGGCCTGGCAGAGGTGCTCGACGTACAGCGCGAGACGCTGGCCTGGCGGCCGGTGCAGCGCCTGCAGCTCGACCTCGACTGGCATGCCGCGGACCGCGCACAGGATGCGGGGGCCTCCCGGCTCGCCGTGTGGGCGTTTCTTGCCCGGGAAGCGCTGCAGGGTGCCTGGCTGTCGGGGGCGGAGGAGGGCTGCTCCGAGGAGTTCATCGCCTGGCTGGACAGCCAGCGGGCGCGGGCCGACGCGGCGCTGGCCCAGGCCGCGCCAGTGGCTGCCCGGCACACGGTGCCGCAGGCCGCGGCGTCCTGCGCGGCCGACCCGGTCGTCTACACCGCGCTGGCCCTGCTGCGGGTCGAACTGGCCGAGGTATCGGCCGAGGACGACCTGCCTCGCATGCACGGCATGGACGCCTTCCTGGACACCCTGCGGGCCGAGGCCGGCTGCTTCGACGGACTGCTGCTCGAGGCCGACGATGTCGGCTGCACCTTCGGCTTTGGCATCCATGGCCACCACACCGGCCAGCGCTGGCAGGCGCTGCGCTGTGCCGCCGCGCTGGCCGCCCTGCCCATGCTGGGGCCGGGGCGGCTGCGGGTGGGGGCCACGTTCGGGCGGGTGCTGATGGCGCGCGAGGGCGGCCTGCACCTCGTGGGCTGGCGCACCCGGCTGGTGGAACGCCTGGCCCAGCGCGCCGAGGCTGGCGAGATCGCCTGCGACGAGAGCCTGGCCGACCTGGCCGTGCATATCGGCTGCCGTTCCGAGGGGCCGCAGCGCTTCCGCGGATTGCGCCGCGAATTCACCGTGTTCCGCCGCGCGCTGCCGCCGTCGCACGAGCTTCGGCGCATGCTGCCGCCGGCGGGCGACTTTCCCGACGCGCATTTCGGCCGCGACGCGCTGGTGCGCGCCCTGTTGCTGGATGTCGAACAGGCGCCGGGCAGCGTTCGTTGCCTTACCGGCGAGGCCGGCATGGGCAAGACGCGTACGGCCTGGGAGTGCGCGCAGCGCTGGCAGCAGCAGGGCCGTCGGGTGCTGTGGCTGGCGGGACGGCCCGAGGGGCAGTCCGTGCCATGGCGCGGGCTGCAGGAGCTGGCGCGGGCGCTCATCGCCGCCGGCCCCGCGGACAGCGATGCCCCGGCCGCCGCGTGGCAACTGCTGAGCGAGTGTGCGGCCAGCGGCCTGCCGCAGAAGGGTCGGCGCGCTCACATGGTCGGTGCCCTTGGGCAACTGCTGCAAAGCTGCGGACGGCATCCTGCACTCGTGGTGATCGATGATGCGCAGTGGCTCGACGAGGCGAGCGCGGCGCTGTTGAGCGAGGCCGTGCCGGCTGCGTCGGCTGCCTGGCTCCTGACCTGCCGGCAGGAGCAGGCCCTGCCGGTGGCCTGGCCGCAGCTGCGGGCGCTGGCACTGCCGCCGCTCGACGACCACGCTGCGCGTGCCATCCTCGACAGCCTGCCGGGCACCATGGCGCTGGAGCCGGCGCAGCGGCGCGGCCGCATCGCCAGTGCGCGCGGCATTCCCCTGTACCTGCTGGCCGACGCGGTATCGCCGCGCCAGGGCAGCCACTTCGCCGAGTACTGCGGTGCGCTGTTCGCGGGCCTGGAGCAGGCGCAGCCGGCCATGTTGGGCGCGGCGGTACTGGGCATGCTGTTTTCGGTCGAGGACCTGGGCTTGCTCTGCGGCCCCGAGAATGCGCAGCAGGCGGTCCGGCATGCGATCCAGGCCGGCCTGCTCGTCGCGCGCGGGCCGGGCCACGCGGCGTTCTTCCATGCGCGCCTGCGCAGCCAGTTGCTGGACGCGGCGCCGCGCGACCTGCTGGTCCATCACGCGGCGGCAGCCGCTGCGCTGCGCGCCCGGCAAGGCCAGCCCGCGCAGGCCGCGGCGTTGCTGGAGCAGGCGGGAGACGTGCCGGCGGCGCGCCGCGCCTGGTGCGAGGCCGCGGAGCAGGCGCTGGCAGAGGACGACATCGATGCCGCCTGCAGCCACTGCTCGCAGATGGCGCGGCTGGGCCTGGCCCTGGGCGCCGAGGGCGAGCGGGCGCGTCGCCTGCAGGCGCAGTGCCTCGCGCGCAGCGCCGAGGTCGTGGCGCTCTAGGCCACTGGCTGCGGCGCCCGGCTCAGCGGCAGCCACAGCGTGAAGCGCGTGCCCCCGGGACCCGAGGTCCAGCGGACCTCTCCCTGCACGGCCTGGGCCCGGCGTTGCTGGTTGCGCAGGCCGCGTCCCTGCGTGGCACCGGCCTCTGCGGCCGCCTGGGGCGAGAAGCCGCAGCCGTTGTCCTCGATGGTGACCAGCACGCCGCCGTCCGGCGATACGCCCGTCTCGACCCGGATAGCGCTGGCCCGCGCATGGCGCAGGACGTTGGCGAAGGCCTCCTGCAGGATGCGCAGGACGTGCAGTGCGCTGCCCGGCTCGAGCCACGGCAGGGCGGGCAGGTCCTGCACCTGCCAGGACAGGCGGATGCCGGCGCTTTCGATGCGTGGGGCCAGGCGAAAGCGCAACGTGGCCAGCAGCAGGAGCAGGTCGGCCTCCACCGGCTCCATGGAGTCGATGGCGAGCTTGAGGTCGTCCAGGCAGTCCTGCAGCAGTTCGGCCACCTGGACATCGTCCAGGCTGCCGTGCTCCACGGTGTGGATCGCCATGGCCAGGGAGGAGCCGACGCCGTCGTGCATGTCGCGCATCAGACGCTGGCGCTCCTGGCTCAGCATCTCGCGCTGTTCCACGTCGCGCAGGCGCTGGTAGCTCTGCGCCAGTTCTGCCTCGCGTGCCTGCAGCCGCTCGGCAAGGCCCTCGTTGAGCTGCTCGACCTCCGAGATGGCCCCCATGTAACGGGTGAACATGATGTGGGTGAACATGAAGAACATGCCGATGATGGCGTAGGGGAACAGGTACATGCTCTCCGGGCCGATCCAGTTGTTCTGCAGCGAGACGTCGTGGATGCCGCAGGCGGCGCCGGCGAAGATCCAGGTCGCCATCATCCACACCTCGCGCGAACGGGTCTTCCAGGCATTCCGCAGTGCATAGCCGAAGGTCAGCATGGCCAGCGGCGTGATGGCCATGTAGAACAGGGGCGCCGTCAACACCACGCTGGGAAACGCCGACAGGGCCGGCAGTGCGACCAGGTTGCAGATGGCTGTCAGCACCAGCAGGGCCACCGTCAGCCAGCGCTGCGGGCGCTTGTGCAGGCGTTGCAGGAACAGGTGGAACAGCACCAGCAGCCAGAGCATGGACGAGACCGTGACCCACTCGAACCAGTCGTCGGGCACCGGCAGGCGCGAGATGCCCACGTAGTAGTGCAGCGTGCGGACATAGGCCACGACCGAGGTGACGAAGAACAGCAGGTACAGCGTCTCGCGCCGCCGCCCCAGCCAGGCCGCCAGCGAGAACGCTCCCACCGCCAGGAACGCGGCGCTGCCCATGTAGGGCAGCTGGGTCTGCAGCCAGTCGCGTACCTGGTAGCGCCAGATCAGCGCGCGGGCGTCGCCGGCCCAGACCGTGGAGAGGGCGCTGCCGCTGCTGCGCAACCGGTCGATGCGGATCAGCACCGTGGCCGGGACTCCGGCCTGTGCCGTGTCGTCCAGCCGTACCAGCAGTGGATGGTTGTAGCCGTTGTGCACGAAGCTGCTGTCGGATCGGTACAGCAACCGTCCGTCGCCGTAGATGGCGATCTGGCCGATGGTCTTCCAGCGCGGGATGTAGAGATAGTGCTGGCCGGGTGCTGGTGGCAGGCGAGGCAGGTCCAGCCGGTACCAGTCGGTGGCCGTGGCCACCGCCGCGTTGGCCGAGGGCACCAGTTCACGCGATTGCACATGGGGCAGCGGCGTCGTGGTCCAGGGGCCATCGGGCAACTGGCCGCTGTCGGCGCGCATCGGCGGCGCCGTGTAGCCATTGCCGGGTACGGACGCGAACTGCGCCTGCTGCAGGCGCACGGCGCCGTCGCCGCCCAGGCGGCCGTCGCAGCCGGCCAGCGCCAGCAGGCAGGCGAGCAGCAGCCCCCAGCAGAATCTAGTCCGCCAGCAGGCCCCGGCTTCTTGCTTCATAGATGGCTTCCGCCCGCGAACTGACCTTGAGCTTGGAATAGATGCGCCGCACGAAGGTCAGCACCGTGTGGTGCGACACCTGCATGAGCGCTGCGATTTCGTCGGCCGTGAAGCCCCGGGTGATGAAGCCCAGCACTTCCCGCTCGCGCGCCGACAGGGTGGATGGGTTCGCTGCCATGGCGGTGGCAGGCGTGCCGGGGGCGGCCGCGGGCGCTGCGTGGCGGAAACGCTGCAGCACCTGCCGCGCGATCATCGGGCTGATGGGGCTGCCGCCGGCGGCCAGGCTGCGGATCTCGTCCGTCATCCGGCCGGGCGTGCTGTCCTTGATCAGATAGCCGGCGGCCCCGGCCTCGATGGACTGCATGACATGCGTCTCGTCGCCGAAGGTGGTGCTGACCATCACCCCGCACTCGGGCCAACGCGCGAGTGTCGCCCGGATCACGTCGATGCCCGAACCATCGGGCAGCCCCAGGTCCACCAGCAGCACGTCGGCGGGCGAGGCGTCCAGCAGCGCCAGGCCTTCCGCGCGGGTGTCGGCCACGCCGACCAGCTGCATGTCCGGCGCGGCCTTGATCGCCCGGATGAACGAGGCCTGGAAGTGCGCGTCGTCCTCGACGATGGCCACGCGGATGCAGGTGCCGCTGTCCGGGGATGGAGAGGAGGGCATGCCGTGCGTCTACTGGAACGCGACCTCGGCGAAGCTGCGCAGCTTGCGGCTGTGCAGCTGGTTCACGCCGCCCTCGCGCAGGATGTCGATGGCGCGCATGCCGATGCGCAGGTGCTGGTCCACGCGTTCGCGGTAGAAGTGGTTGGCCATGCCCGGCAGCTTGATCTCGCCGTGCAGCGGCTTGTCGCTGACGCACAGCAAGGTGCCGTAGGGCACGCGGAAACGGAAGCCGTTGGCGGCGATGGTGGCGCTCTCCATGTCCAGCGCCACCGCGCGGCTCTGGCTGAAGCGCCGCTGGGGCTCGTTCTCGGGCAGCAGTTCCCAGTTGCGGTTGTCGGTGCTGGCCACGGTGCCGGTGCGCATGATCCGCTTGAGGGCGGGCCCGTCCAGGCCGGTCACCTCGGCCACCGCCTTCTCCAGCGCCACCTGGATCTCCGCCAGCGCGGGGATGGGCACCCACAGCGGCAGCTCCTCGTCGAGCACATGGTCTTCGCGCACGTAGCCGTGGGCCAGCACGTAGTCGCCCAGCTGCTGGGTGTTGCGCAGGCCAGCGCAGTGGCCCAGCATCATCCAGGCGTGCGGGCGCAGCACGGCGATGTGGTCGGTAATGGTCTTGGCGTTGGAGGGACCGACGCCGATGTTGACCATGGTGATGCCGCTGCGGTCGGCGCGCACCAGGTGGTAGGCGGGCATCTGCGGCAGCCGGGGCGGCGAGACGCCCTGCGCCTGTTCCAGCCATTGGCCGAACTCGTCCCCGGCCGCGGCCGGCGGCAGGCCGCTCCGGCGGGTGACCACGTTGCCGGGCTCGATGAAGGCGATGTACTCGCTCTGCGGGTCTTCCATCGCCGCGTGGCCCAGGCGCACGAATTCGTCGATGTAGAACTGGTAGTTGGTGAACAGCACGAAGTTCTGGAACCACTCCGGCCCGGTACCGGTGTAGTGGCGCAGCCGGTGCAGCGAGTAGTCGACCCGCGGCGCCGTGAACAGCGACAGCGGCTGGGCTTCGCCCGGGATGGCGCGCAGCGTGCCGTTGGCGATGCCGTCGTCCATCGCCGCCAGGTCGGGCAGGTCGAACAGGTCGCGCATCCGCAGGCGGCGCTCGGGCGACAGCATGCCCTCCACATGGTCGTTCTGGGCAAAGGAGAAGTGCAGCGGTATCGGCTGGGCGCTAGTGCCCACTTCCAGTTCTACCCCATGGCTGCGCCGCAGCAGCCGGAACTGCTCGGCGTAGTAGCGCGCGAACAGGTCGGGCCGGGTCAGCGTGGTCTCGTACGTCCCCGGGCCCTCGACGAAGCCATAGGCCAGCGGCGAATCGGCGCGCACCACGGTGTCGGTGTGCACCCGCACGAAGGGATAGCAGGCACGCACGTGGCCGGGCAGCTCTTCCCCGGCGACGAATCGCTGCATGGCGTCGCGCAGGTGGGCCAGGCTCGCGTCGTAGATGGCGCGGACCTGGGCCAGCGCGGCATCTGCGTCGGTATAGCGCTGGCTGGCGATGAAGGGCGGCATGTAGGGCATGACGCCATTGTGCAGCGTGTAACAGCCGGAAACGTCCTACACGCCGGCGCGCCGCCCCCTGACCTGCGCCCCCCGCGCACCTGCTTACATTTTCTCCATCGCTTCTGCGAACGCCGCCGCAAGGCCAGGACCGCAGTGCATCCCAACTCGCCGGAACCCGTGCCGGCCCATCCGGAAGGACCTCAGCATGAGCACCACCGCCATCGCCTCCAATCCCTTCGCTCTCATCATGGACCCTGAAGCCGTGCTGCAGGCCATGGAGCACTCCGACGCACTGCGCAGCCTGAAGCTGCGCCGCATCCAGCCGCTCGATGAAATGCCCATGACACGCAAGGGGCCGGCCGCCGTGGTGTTCGACAAGGAGGTCGACCAGGCCAGCTTCCCGCTGTGGCGAGACCTGATCTCCAGCACCGATCCGGACTTCTTCTCGCAGCTCTTCAGCTGATGCCGCATTCCAAGGGCCGCTGAGACGGCACCTGGGAGGTAACTCCATATTGGCCCGCAGGGTTCGCGCCCCGCGGGTTTTTTTTGCCGGTCTTCGCCGTTCAGGCCGCCGGGGCGACCGGCGTGCGCAGCGTGACCAATTCCTCGGCCAGCGTCGGGTGGATGCCCACCGTGCTGTCGAACAGCGCCTTGGTGGCACCGGCGCGCAGGGCCACGGCGAAGCCCTGCACGATCTCGCCCGCGTCCGGGCCGACCACGTGCAGTCCCACCACGCGGTCGCTGGCCGTGTCCACCACCAGCTTGACCAGGGTGCGCTCGTCGCGGCCCGACAGCGTGTGGCGCAGCGCCCGGAAGTCGCTGCGGAAGACCGTGACCTGGCCATAGCGCTCCCGCGCGGCGTCCTCGGTCAGTCCCACGGTGCCGATGTTGGGGTGGGTGAAGACGGCCGTCGGCACGTAGTCGTAGTCCATGCGGCGATGGCCGTCGCCGAACAGGTGGTCCACCAGCGCCATGGCTTCGCCCAGGGCCACGGGCGTGAGCTGCAGGCGCGAGGACACATCGCCGATGGCATAGATCGACGGTACGCTGCTGCGGTAGTGGGCGTCGACCTCGATCGCCCCGTTGGCGGCCTGGCGCACGCCGACGTTCTCCAGGCCCAGGCCGGTGGTGTTCGGGACGCGGCCGGTGGCATAGAGCACCGCATCGGCGGCGATGCGGCTGTCGTCCGCCAGTGTCAGCTGCAGGCTGCCGTCGTGCTGGCGCGCGATGGCCTTCACCTGGCTGTGCAGGCGCAGTTCGACCCCGGCCTTGCCCATTTCGGTGGCGATGAAGGACTGCACGTCCTGGTCGAACCCGCGCAGCAGCGTGCCGCCGCGCTGCACCTGCGTGACCCGCGCGCCCAACCCGTTGAAGATGGAGGCGAACTCGCAGGCGATATAGCCGCCGCCCACCACCACCAGCCGGCGCGGGAACGGGTCCAGGTCGAACATGGCCTCCGAGGTCTGTATCCATTCCCGGCCCGGCACGTCGGGCACCTGCGGCCGCCCGCCGGTGGCGACCAGGATCGTCTTGGCGCGCCAGCGCTGCTCGCCCACCAGGACCTCGTGCGGCCCGCAGATCTGCGCCCAGCCCTCGATCAGCCGGGCGCCGGCGTCCTGCAGCAGGCGGCCATAGATGCCATTGAGCCGCGTGATCTCCTTTGCCCGCGCGGCCTTGAGCGCCGGCCAGTCGAAAGTGGGCTGGTGCAGCTTCCAGCCAAAGCCGGCGGCTTCCTCGAAGGACTCGGCATAGCCTGCCGCATAGCTGTAGAGCTTCTTCGGGATGCAGCCCACGTTCACGCAGGTGCCGCCCAGCGCTGCGGCCTCGGCCACCGCCACGCGGGCACCGCGCTGCGCCGCCATGCGGGCCGCGCGCACGCCGCCGCTGCCGGCGCCAATCACGAAAAGGTCGAAGTCGTAGGTCTGCATGGAATACCTCGTGCACGGCACCGGTGCGGCGCCAGGGGCCGCGGTGCGGATAATCGGACAATGAACGATACCCGCGATTCCTCCCCCGCCGCTGTGGCAGGGGCTTCCGATTTCTCGCGCCTGGCGCTGGCGCCGCACGTGCTGGCCAACCTGGAGGCGCTGGGCTACCGCACCATGACGCCGATCCAGGCCGCCAGCCTGCCACCGGCGCTGCTGGGCAAGGACATCATTGCCCAGGCCGCCACCGGCAGTGGCAAGACGGCCGCCTTCGGCCTGGCCCTGCTGGCCCAGCTCAACCCGCGGCGCTTTGCCGTGCAGGCGCTGGTGCTGTGCCCCACGCGCGAGCTGGCCGACCAGGTCAGCACCGAGATCCGCCGCCTGGCGCGCGCCGAGGACAACGTGAAGCTGGTCACGCTGTGCGGCGGCGTGCCGCTGCGCGCGCAGACCGCCAGCCTGGAGCATGGCGCCCACATCGTGGTCGGCACGCCCGGGCGCATCATGGACCACCTGGACCGCGGCCACCTGGACCTGGCTGCGCTGAGCACCCTGGTGCTGGACGAGGCCGACCGCATGCTCGACATGGGCTTTGTCGACGACATCGCCAAGGTGGCCAGGCAATGCCCGGTGAACCGCCAGACCCTGCTTTTCTCGGCCACCTACCCGGAAGGCATCGCCCAGCTGGCGCAGAAGTTCATGCGCGATCCGCAGCAGGTGACGGTCAAGGCGCAGCACAGCGCGGCCAAGATCCGCCAGTACTGGTACGAGGTGCGCGAGAACGAGCGCCTGCATGCGGTGTCGCTGCTGCTGGACCACTTCCGCCCAGCCAGCACGCTGGCCTTCTGCAACACCAAGCAGCAGTGCCGCGACCTGTGCGACGTGCTGCAGGCGCAGGGCATCGTGGCGCTGGCGCTGCACGGCGAGCTGGAGCAGCGCGACCGCGACCAGGTGCTGGTGCAGTTCGCCAACGGCAGCTGCTCGGTGCTGGTGGCCACCGACGTGGCCGCACGCGGGCTGGACATCGCCCAGCTCGAGGCGGTCATCAACGTCGACACCACGCCCGATGCCGAGCTGCACATCCACCGCATCGGCCGCACCGGCCGCGGCGACGCCGAGGGCCTGGCCCTGAACCTGGCCAGCCTGGACGAGATGGGCAGCGTCGGCAAGATCGAGCAGTTGCAGGGGCGCGAATCGGATTGGCACGCGCTGGCCGAGCTGACCCCCGCCGGCGGCGCGCCGCTGGTGCCGCCCATGGCCACGCTGCAGATCGCCGGCGGCCGCAAGGAGAAGATCCGCGCCGGCGACGTGCTGGGCGCGCTCACCGGCGAGGCCGGCTTCACCCGCGAGCAGGTCGGCAAGATCAGCGTCAACGACTTCTCCACCTACGTGGCGGTGCAGCGCGGCATCGCGCGCGAGGCGCTGCAGCGCCTGTCGGCCGGACGCATCAAGGGCAAGAGCGTCAAGGTGCGGCTGCTGTAGGCACCGGCCCCGGCAAATTTTTTTGCGGGGCACTGCATCCAGACGGCTTCCCCATGGGTAGTACCAGCAGCGGCACACCAGTCCGCTGCCTATTCAACCCTTTGGAGAAGACCATGCAACGTTCGCCTTCGCTCCGTTCCGCCGCCGTCCTGGGCACCCTGTCCGCCGCTGCGCTGCTTGCCGCCTGCGGCTCGATGAGCCCGATGGGCGGCAGCAGCTACTCGCAGGCCAGCCTGCCGCCCACCATCCAGGTGCCAGCCGGCCACAAGGTCGCCCTGGAAACCGTCGGCAGCGGCGACATCACCTACGAATGCAGGGACAAGGCCAACGCCCCGGGGCAGGTGGAATGGACCTTCATCGGCCCGGACGCGGTGCTGAAGGACCGCGGCGGCAAGCAGGTCGGCCGCTACTACGGCCCGCCCGCCACCTGGGAGTCGCTGGATGGCTCCAAGGTCACGGCTACCCAGCTGGCCGTGGCGCCGTCCGGCCCGGGCCACCTGCCGTACCAGCTGGTCAAGGCCAACCCGGCGGTGGGCAGCGGCGCCATGACCGGCGTCACCTACATCCAGCGCGTGGCGCTGCAAGGCGGCGTGGCCCCGGCGACGCTGCCCTGCGATGCCTCCAACAAGGGCCAGAAGACCGTCGTCAAGTACCAGGCCGACTACATCTTCTGGAAGGCCGCCTGAGGCCGGCGGGGTAGCTAATCCCCGTTCATTTACGGCAATGGGGCACCGCCGCGCCATGGGCTCGACTACCATGCGCAGGTTCGCCCCCTGCCGTCCCTTCGCGGCGCAGGGCCGTTTATCCCTGACGCCGCCGACCGTGCCGACCACCGACGACGCCTTCGACCACGATGCCGAGCTGCAGGCCTGTGCCCGCGGCGACCGGCTGGCGCTGCAGCGCATCTACCAGCGCGAGGCGCGCTTCCTGCTGGGCGTGGCGCTGCGCATCGTGCGCGAGCGGCAGCAGGCCGAGGACGTGCTGCACGACGCCTTCGTCGCCATCTGGAGCCGCGCCGCGAGCTTCGACCCGCGGCGCGGGGCGGGCCGGGGCTGGATCTACAGCGTGGTGCGCAACGCGGCACTGAACCACGTGCGCGACGGCGCGCGCGAGGTGGCGCTGGACGAGGAGGCCGCCGCCGCGGTCGATGACGAGGCCGCGCTGCAGGCGCACCGCGCCGGCGACGCCTTCGAGCTGACGGCCGACCTGGGCCGCCTGCACGACTGCCTGACCCGGCTGGAGCCGGCGCGGCGCGACTGCATCCTCTATGCCTATGTCGAGGGCTGCTCGCACGGCGAGATCGCGGCCCGCCTGAAGACGCCGCTGGGCACGGTCAAGGCCTGGATCCAGCGCGGCATGGGCGCGCTGCGGGAATGCATGGCATGAGCACGACTTCTACCCCTGAGGACCGCCACGACGCGCTGCATGCGCTGGCCGGCGATTACGTGCTGGGCACGCTGCCGGCCGCGCGCCGGCGCGAGGTCGAGTCCCGCATGGCCCTGGAGCCCGCGCTGCGCGTGGCGGTCGAGGCCTGGGAGGCACGCCTGCTGCCCTTGACCGTGCTGGCGCCGCCCGTGGAACCTTCGGCACCGCTGTGGGACCGCATTGCGCGCAGCGTGGACGCCGCCGACGCGGCCAGGACGCCGGCGGCCGTGCCGGCCCGGCCGCGGCGCGACTGGTGGGGCAGCCTGTCCCTCTGGCGCGGCCTGGCCGGCGCGGGTTTCGCCGCAGCGGCCATCCTGGCCACAGTGCTGGCGCGGCAGATGGCCCTGCCGCCCGCCGCGCCGCAGTACCTGGTGGTGCTGGTGGCGCCGCAGGACAAGGCGCCGGGCTGGGTGGTGCAGGCGCGCTCGCCGCAGTCGCTGGACCTGATCCCGCTTGCGCCGACCGCGGTGCCGGCCGAGAAGACGCTGCAGTTCTGGACCAAGGCCGACGGCTGGTCCGGGCCGAAGTCGCTGGGCCTGGTGCAGCCCGGCCAGGTGATCCATGTGCCGCTGGACCAGCTGCCGCCGCTGCAGCCCAACCAGCTGTTCGAGCTGACGCTGGAGCCTGCCGGCGGCTCGCCGCTGGACCGGCCGACCGGCCCGATCCAGTTCATCGGCCGCGCGGTGAAGGTGACCTGAGCCCGCCGCCCCCGGGGTTCTTGAAGAAATGCCGGCCTGGCCGGCTGGCCGCCTGGGCTATACGCTATTTAATTCGTAGCAAATCTAGCGCACGATGATCTCGACGCGCCGGTTGCGCTGCTCGGCCACGGCGTCGCGCGTGGGCACGGCCGGATCGCGCTTGCCGCGGCCCGAGGCTTCCAGGCGCTCGGCCGGGAATTTGCGGGCTATGAGCAGGTCGCGGACCTCGTGGGCGCGCTGCAGCGACAGCCGGTCGTTCAGCTCCGTGGAGCCCAGTGTGTCGGTGTGGCCGATGACCAGTATCTCGCCGCCCGGATGCCGGGTGGCGGAATCCAGGATGTCCCCGAGCGTGTGCGCCGACTCCAGCGTGAGTTGCGTGGTGCCGAACTGGAAGTACAGCACGAAGCGCTGGCTGGCCGGCGGGGCGGTGGTGAACAGCGGCGCGTAGTCGCGCTGCACCGTGTCGGGTGGCAGCTGGTCGGTGCGTGGCACCTCGCCGGCACCGGCGCTGGCGCGCTCGAACGGGGTGGCGAGCTTCTGTTCCGCGCCGCCCGAGCGCAGCACCACGGCTGACGCCGAGCCATCGGCCTGCGGCAGCAGCAGCAGGCGCGTGGTCGGGCCGGGGGGCGGCTTGCTGGCGCAGCCGGCCAGCGCCAGCAGCAGGCTGGCGGCGGCCAGCGTGCACTGAAGCCGGGAGTTCACTGCAGCTTGCCGGCGGCCGCCGGGTCCTCGACCTCCACGATGAAGTCGGTGCCGAGGATGCCGACCGTGGAGGTCGGCGTATCCACCTTGACCGCGTCGTGCCGGTTCTTGCCGATCAGGCCGGTGACCATGCGCATGGTGCCGCGCAGCACCGACACCGCCAGGTTGCCCTCGTGGGTGGTGGAGTCGAAGCTGAAGGCCTTGAGCTCCAGGCGGCTGGCAGGCCCGACCACCATCACCGTGCCGTCGCGCAGCACCACGCTGGCGGAGCTGTCGGCGCCGGTCACGATGCGGTCGGCCGCAGTCAGCGCGTCGCCGGACTGCAGTGCGCGCTCGCCACCGGCGTTCTGCACGCTGACCTGGCCCTTGACCAGCTTGACGGTACCGGCGCGCGGCGATGGTTCGGCCGCTCCTGCGGGCAGCACCATGGCCCAGGCCAGGAGCAGCGCACCCATCGTGTGAATGCCTGTAGTCTTCATTCTTTTTCTTCCAGGGCGGGAAAACGCGCATGCTACGGCAAATCGGAGTTTCAATACCTTTGTTACACCGGGCGTACCCGGTGCACCGGCCATGATCGCGCTGCTGCAGCGGGTGGCCGAGGCGCGTGTGCGGATCACGGGCGAGACGGTGGGCGAGATCGGCACCGGCCTGCTGGTGCTGGTGTGCGCCGAGCGCGGCGACACCGAGGCCGAGGGCGAGCGGCTGCTGGGCAAGCTGCTGAAGCTGCGCATCTTTGCCGACGAGGCCGGCAAGATGAACCGCAGCGTGCAGGACGTCGGTGGCGGGCTGTTGATCGTGAGCCAGTTCACGCTGGCCGCCGACACCTCCAGCGGCACGCGGCCCGGCTTCTCCCGCGCCGCGGCGCCCGGGGACGGCCGCCGGCTCTACGACTGGTTCGTGGCCCGGGCCCGGGCCCTGCACCCGGTGGTGCAGACCGGCCGCTTCGGGGCGGACATGCAGGTGCAACTGGTCAACGACGGGCCGGTGACCGTGCCGCTGTCCGTGCCGCCGGCCTTGCCCGGGTGACGGCGCCGCGCTGCTAGGGCGCGGCCGGCGGCGGCGCCGCGGCGCGGGCGCCGGGCAGGTTCCGGTGCACCCAGTGGCACCACGCCGCCACCGCCGCGTCGCCGGGCTGCGGCGGGGCCGGGGCGTCCGCCGGTACCGCCAGCCGCGGCCAGCGCTGCAGTGCCTCGCGGCAGATGCTGCCGATCTGCCACAGGGCTTCGCGGCCGAGGATGCCGGCATCGGTGCGCTGCTGCTGGTCGTCTTCGCCGCTGCCCAGGTCGAGCAGGTAGCCGGTCTGGTCGGGGTGGCTGCCGGCCTCGGTGAGCACCTGCCGCAGGCCGGCCAGGCGGGTGCCGACCCAGGCGAAGGCGGCGCCGGCACCGGCCTGCGTGTCGGCGTCGGGCACTTTGGCACGGCACTCGGCCCAGTGCTCGAAGGCCGCCGTCAGGGCGGTGAAGTGCTGCTCGGCGTCGGCGGCCGAGCCGGTCGGCGCCGATGCCGCATCCTTCAGGGCCGCCAGCAGCGCGCGTGCCGGCTCCGCCGGGAAGGCGTGCCGGTTGAGCTGCAGCACCAGTCCGAGCCGGTAGGGCGCTGCGTCGCCGAACTTCTGGGCCAGTGCGGCGGCCAGTTCCGCCAGCAGCAGGATCTGGCCCAGCGGCGAGAGGGCGTCGGCCCGCAGGCCGCGCGGATAGCCGCTGCCATCGAGCCGCTCGTGGTGCTCGAACACGGCCGTGGCCGTGGCCTCTGTGTAGACGCCCTGGCTGCGCAGCAGCAGGGTCGAGGTGATCGGGTGCGCGCGCAGGTGGCGCCGCTCCGGCGCGCTCATGCTGCGCTGGGGCGCCAGCCAGGCGGGGTCCATGTGCAGCATGCCGATGTCGCGCAGCAGTGCAGCCGCCGCCAGCGCCGCCTGCTGCTGCGCCGCCAGCCCGCTGCGCACGCCCAGGAAGAGCGCCACCAGCATCGCCAGCAGGCTCTGCCGCAGCAGCGCCGGGTACTGGTCGCGCATGAGGGTCAGCTTGAGCGCGATCGACGCCGGCAGCGGCACGTCGCGCAATGGCAGCAGCAGCGGTTCGGCCGAGCCGAGGGCGGCGACCAGCAGGCGGGGCAGGGGCTCGGTGGCGGCGATGTCGCGCGCCATCTGCTCCAGCGTGTCCAGGCCCGCCATGCCATCGATGCCGATGTGCTGGTCGATCTGGTCGCGCAGCAGGTGCTGCATCAGCCGCGCGTACAGCGCCCCGTCGATGCGTGCACCCTGGTCCAGCAGCTTGGTGCCGTTGGCCGCGTAGATGGTGGAGCGGGCGCTGACCACGCTGCGCTCGCACAGTTCACCGAAGGCGTTGCGGTAGTGGGTGTCGTCGAGCGCTTCGGTGGGCGCGGCGGGCTCGGTCATGGCGGGGAATGTTCAGGCCTGGTATGGGTTGCCGTAGCCCAGCGCCGCGAGGATCTCGATCTCGCGCGCCTCCATGGCCTCGGCGTCGGCCTCGCTGGTTTCGTGGTCCCAGCCCTGCGCGTGCAGCGCGCCGTGCACCAGCAGGTGGGCGTAATGCGCCTGCAGCGTCTTGTGCTGCTCCCGGGCCTCGCGCGCGACCACCGGCGCGCACAGCACCAGGTCGGCCGCCACCAGCGGCTCCTGCGCATAGTCGAAGGTCAGCACGTTGGTGGCGTAGTCCTTGCCGCGGTAGTCGCGGTTGAGCGCCTGGCCTTCCTCGGTATCGACGATGCGCACCGTGATCTCGCCGTCGCGCTCCAGCGCGTGGCGGATCCAGCGCGCCACCTTGTGCCGTGGCAGCGCCGCACGGTGCAGGGCGGCCTCGGGGAAGCGGGCGAACTGCAGGGACAGGGTCAGGTCATTCAGCATGAAAAATGGCTCTAGCCAAGGTGGATCCTGGGCGTATAGCTATGGATTTTGATGTCAGTCGCCACTGCGCTTGCGTGCCGGGGCTGGCCGGCTGGCGGCGTCGTAGGCGTCCACGATGCGCGCCACCAGCGGGTGGCGCACCACGTCGGCCGTGGTGAAGCGGGTGACGGCGATGCCCTTGACGCGCTTGAGCACGTGCTCGGCCTCGACCAGGCCGCTCATCGCGCCCTTGGGCAGGTCGATCTGGCTGACGTCGCCCGTGACCACGGCCTTGGCGCCGAAGCCGATGCGGGTCAGGAACATCTTCATCTGCTCGGGCGTGGTGTTCTGCGCCTCGTCCAGGATGACGAAGGCATTGTTGAGCGTGCGCCCGCGCATGAAGGCCAGCGGCGCGATCTCCAGCGCGTTGCGCTCGAAGGCCTTGACCACGCGGTCGAAGCCCATCAGGTCGTACAGCGCGTCGTAAAGCGGTCGCAGGTACGGGTCCACCTTCTGGTTCAGGTCGCCCGGCAGGAAGCCCAGGCGCTCGCCGGCCTCGACCGCCGGGCGCGTGAGCACGATGCGCTGCACCGCGGCGCGTTCCAGCGCGTCCACCGCGCAGGCCACGGCCAGGTAGGTCTTGCCGGTGCCGGCCGGGCCGATGCCGAAGGTGATGTCGTGGTTGGCCACGTTGTCCAGGTACAGCGCCTGCGTGGGCGTGCGTGCGCGCAGGTCGGCGCGGCGCGTGGTGAGCGGGGAGCCGCCGTCCTCGCCCATGCCGCTGTCGCCGGCCAGCATCAGCTGCAGCGTGCGCGGCTCGATCGGGCGGTCGGCCAGCTCGTACAGCGCCTGCAGCAGCTCGATCGCCTGGTTCGCCTTGGCCTTGTGGCCGTCCACCTTGAACTGCTCGTGCCGGTGGGCGATGGAGACATCCAGCGCCGCCTCGATGGCGCGCAGGTGCGCGTCGGTCGGGCCGCACAGGTGCGACAGGCGGTGGTTGTTGAGGGGGGTGAAGGTGTGGCGGACGATCATGGAGTGACGGCGGATAAGCCCGTATTGTCGCCAGGAAGCTGACTCACCCCCAGGCTGCGCACTGCGTGTCTTCGCCAACCCCCTTCAGGGGGCACATCCGGCGCACCGGCGGAGCCGGTTTCGCGGATGTCTGCGCCTGGCCTGCTCCGCGGCCTTCTGTCTCTTCATGGTTCGCGCGCCGCTAACATGCCTTCCATGCAGATGCTCCCTTCCTCCTCCCCCTTCGTTCCTCCATCAGGAGCCCGCCCGTGATCGGCCGCCTGCAGGGCGTGCTCGCCGAGAAGAATCCGCCGCAAGTGGTGCTGGACGTGCAGGGCGTGGGCTACGAGGTGGACGTGCCCATGAGCACCTTCTACAACCTGCCCGCCGCCGGCGAGCGCGTGACGTTGCTCACCCACTTCGTGGTGCGCGAAGACGCACAGCTGCTCTATGGCTTTCTCACGGCGCAGGAGCGCGATGCCTTCCGGCAACTGGTCAAGATCTCCGGCATCGGCCCGCGCATGGCGCTGTCGGTGCTCTCGGGCATGAGCGTGCCCGAGCTGGCCCAGGTCGTCTCGCTGCAGGAGGCCGGCCGGCTGGTGAAGGTGCCGGGCATCGGCAAGAAGACCGCCGAACGCCTGCTGCTGGAGCTCAAGGGCAAGCTCGGTGCCGACATCGGCGTGCGCGCCGGGGCCGCCAGCGACGCCCAGGGCGACATCCTGCAGGCGCTGGTGGCGTTGGGCTACAGCGACCGCGAGGCCAGCGCCGCACTCAAGGCCCTGCCGCCGGACGTGGGCGTGAGCGAGGGCATCAAGCTGGCGCTGAAGGCTCTCGCGAAGTAGGTTCCCGCCGCCGGGGCGTCATCGGCGCTTGTTTCAACTTGTGTACATTCCTCTCTTCTTTTCAAGGGAGAGCGGGATGCTGCGCAGGATCGGGCAATGGTGGGCAACAGGCGTGCTGGCCGCTGTACTGGCCGCATGCGGCGGCGGCGACAGTGCGGGCTCGGCCGCGAGCCTGTCCGCCCAGGAGGCCCCGGCCGTGTCGGCCGCCGCGCCGCGCACCGCCATCGACCGGGCCGAATCCTTCGTGCAGACGGATGCCGGCGCCTCCGCACTGCATGCCCCGCGCCCGCGCAACCTGGCGGCCGCGCCGCGCGCCAGCGCCATCGCGCTGCAGGCGTTGACCACCACCCGCGCCGCCGCAGAGACCCCCGCACCCGGCGCGCCGCGGCGCATCGGCGTGGGCCGCGACCTGGCCGAGACCGCCGACACCGCCGGCACCCGCAACCGCCTGCGCTGGAGCGCCACGTCCGGCGGCGGCCAGGTGGCCGCGCTGAGCTTCACCTCGCCCGGTGCCGTCGAGCTGCGGCTGGGCCTGCTGGTGCGCCAGCTGCCCACCGACGCCGTGCTGCGCATCTACGCCCAGAAGGCCGACACCGCCTACGAGGTATCGGGCCGCGAAGTCCTGGCCACCATCCAGCGCAACCTGGACGCCGGTGACAGCGGCGACGCCGCCCGCACCTGGTGGGCACCCGCCGTCACAGGCGAGGAAGCCACCGTCGAAATCCTGCTGCCCCCCGGGGCCAAGACCTCGGCCGTGGAGCTGTCGGTGCCGCGCCTCTCGCACCTGTACGCCTCGGCCACCGACAGCGACGTGAACCTGGCCAAGATCGGCCAGTCAGGCAGCTGCGAGGTCGACGTCACCTGCACCAGCGGCAACGACGACCAGAGCAATGCCACCGCGCGGCTGACCTTCGTCGATTCCAGCGACGGCGGCAGCTACCTGTGCACCGGCACCCTGGTGGCCGACAGCGCGGCCAGCGGCATTCCCTACCTGCTCACGGCCAACCACTGCATCTCGACCCAGTCGAGTGCCTCGACCCTGACCACCAGCTGGTTCTACCGCGCGGCCTCGTGCCGCAGCAACAGCGTCAGCGCCAGCAACCGCACCCTGACCGGCGGCGCCGTGCTGCTCTACGCCACGGCCGATACCGACACCTCCTTCCTGCGGCTCAATGCGCAGCCGCCGGCCGGCGTCGTGTACGCGGGATGGTCGTCCGGCGTGCAGTCGCTCAATACCTCGGCCGTCAGCGTGCACCATCCGCTGGGCGACCTGCAGAAGTCCACCAGCGGCTACCTGCAGTCGTTCCTGAGCTGCGGCACGGGCAAGACCTTCTTCTGCGTCAACGCCACCGCGCAGACCGGCAACTACCTCAACGCCCTCTGGACCTCGGGCACCACGGAGTCGGGCAGCAGCGGCTCGGGCCTGTTCTCGGTCATCGGCGGCAAGCGCTACCTGGTGGGCCAGCTCTACGGCGGCAGCGCCAGCTGCACCCAGCCCAACGGCTCGAACATCTACGGCCGCCTGGACATCGCCTACAACGCGGCCCTGAGCAAGTGGCTCAGCCCCGCGCCGGCGGCCGCCACGGGCGCGCGCACGCCGGTCTACCGCTTCTACAACGGCAGCACGCGCTCGCACTTCTACACCACCAGCGCCGCCGAGCGGGACTACGTCATCGCCAGCTACCCGGCCTTCAGCTACGAAGGCCCGGCGTTCTATGCCTATGGCAGCACCGGCACCGGGCTGTCGCCGGTCTACCGCTTCTTCAACACCCGCACCGGGGCGCACTTCTTCACCATCTCCGCCAGCGAGCGCGACTATGTGGTGGCGACCTATCCGGAATACTCCTACGAGGGCACGGCCTGGTACGCACAGACCGGCGAGGGCAACGGCGCACAGGCCATCTACCGCTTCTACAACACCGCCTCGGCCACGCACTTCTACACCATCAACCAGGGCGAGCGCGACTACGTGCGCCAGACCTATCCCACCTTCAACTACGAGGGCGTCAGCTACTACGCCTGGACGGCGCAGTAAGGGTGCCGGCGCGCCGGCCTGGGTATGTATAGTGGCCGGCTGCCCCGAGTAGCCCGCCCCGTGCCATGACCATCCAGACCGACGACTTCGCCCCCGTGCCGGCCCCCGCCCGGCGCGTGGTCTCCGCCGCGCCCGCCTCTCCCCAGGAAGAGGCCATCGAGCGCGCGCTGCGGCCCAAGCTGCTCGACGAATACATCGGCCAGGCCAAGGTGCGCGAGCAGCTCGACATCTTCATCGGCGCGGCCCGCAAGCGCAGCGAGGCGCTGGACCACGTGCTGCTGTTTGGCCCGCCGGGCCTGGGCAAGACCACGCTCAGCCACATCATCGCCGCCGAGCTGGGCGTGAACCTGCGCCAGACCAGCGGCCCCGTGCTGGAAAAGCCCAAGGACCTGGCCGCGCTGCTGACCAACCTCGAGAAGAACGACGTCCTCTTCATCGACGAGATCCACCGGCTGTCTCCCGTGGTGGAGGAAATCCTCTACCCCGCGCTGGAGGACTACCAGATCGACATCATGATCGGCGAGGGCCCGGCCGCGCGCAGCATCAAGCTCGACCTGCAGCCCTTCACCCTGGTGGGCGCCACCACCCGCGCCGGCATGCTCACCAACCCGCTGCGCGACCGCTTCGGCATCGTCGCGCGGCTGGAGTTCTACACGCCCGAGGAACTGGCGCGCATCGTCAAGCGCAGCGCCGGCCTGCTCAATGCGCCCATGGACGAGGAGGGCGGCTTCGAGATCGCCCGCCGCAGCCGCGGCACGCCGCGCATCGCCAACCGCCTGCTGCGCCGCGTGCGCGACTACGCGGACGTGAAGGGCGACGGCCGCATCAACCGGGACATCGCCAACCGTGCGCTGGCCATGCTGGACGTGGACCCGCAGGGCTTCGACGTGATGGACCGCAAGCTGCTGGAGGCGGTGATCCACCGCTTCGACGGCGGCCCCGTGGGCCTGGACAACATCGCCGCCAGCATCGGCGAGGAAGCCGGCACCATCGAGGACGTGATCGAGCCCTACCTGATCCAGCAGGGCTACCTGCAGCGCACCCCGCGCGGCCGCATCGCCACGCTGGCCGCCTTCCGTCACCTGGGTGTGACGCCGCCGCAGGGTGGCGGAGCGGATTTGTTTGGGGGGTGAGTCGAGCTGCCTATCCGGCAGTGAACACGTCGGTGCGGAGGTGCTGGCCCAGCAATACTTTCTGAGCTGCCTATCCGGCAGTGAACAGCGCGGCGCGCGAAGGCACATCGGCGTACCTTTTCTGAGCTGCCTATCCGGCAGTGAACGAGCTACGCACTGCCGGTGCTTGATCAGGCGTGTTTCTGAGCTGCCTATCCGGCAGTGAACGCTCGATTTCGCCAGCGAGGCTTCGCGTCTCATTTCTGAGCTGCCTATCCGGCAGTGAACATAGATCTGCGAAACGATCTCGGCCTCGCAGACTTTCTGAGCTGCCTATCCGGCAGTGAACCTCGCCTTGGCGCTCTGCCTGGCGCCCCTTCTTTTCTGAGCTGCCTATCCGGCAGTGAACCACTGCAGGACTTGCTGTGCAAGCCGGGTGACTTTCTGAGCTGCCTATCCGGCAGTGAACGAGCTGATGGAGGCATTCGGGGCGCAGCATGATTTCTGAGCTGCCTATCCGGCAGTGAACCAGGACCGTGGGGGAGCGGTATTCGTCAGCCGTTTCTGAGCTGCCTATCCGGCAGTGAACGCGCGGGACTCGGCCTCTGCCGCTCGCTTGATTTTCTGAGCTGCCTATCCGGCAGTGAACGTTCGATGATCCGGCGATCCATGCAGCTATCGATTTCTGAGCTGCCTATCCGGCAGTGAACGCTGCCGTCATTGATAGCGGGCGCATAGTACTTTTCTGAGCTGCCTATCCGGCAGTGAACGACACCGTCGTTGCGTGCGATGCGCGCTGGGACTTTCTGAGCTGCCTATCCGGCAGTGAACCGATCTTTTTCCAGTTGGCGAGCTCTCCATCTTTTCTGAGCTGCCTATCCGGCAGTGAACAGCCGCGAGCATGACCGCCGGGTGGCCGAGGTTTTCTGAGCTGCCTATCCGGCAGTGAACTGACGTCAGTCACCATCTGTGCTGTTGATAGTTTTCTGAGCTGCCTATCCGGCAGTGAACCAGGCCGGTGGCCTAGCCGTCAAAACGGTGCATTTCTGAGCTGCCTATCCGGCAGTGAACTTCAAGAGTGGGCGTCGCTAGAGTCGTGTGATTTTCTGAGCTGCCTATCCGGCAGTGAACAGCGGCTACGGCTTCTATCGCAGTTTCAGCATTTTCTGAGCTGCCTATCCGGCAGTGAACTACGCGGGAAAATCTGCAACCCCTTGACCAGAAAGGGAAATGTTAGAGATCAGCGGGTTCTCCCCTTTTGCATGCGGGATCTCCAAGTCCTTGTTTTTATTGGACTTCTGGTGTCGGCCTGAACAAGGGTCAAAAAATCAGAACCAGGGGACCGTGGCGCTAGGGCTCAATCCGTAGGCTGAGAATTGCCCTGTAATCGGGGCATCCTGGACGGCCAGGTGCTCGATGAACAGCGCAAAGTTCTGGCCCGTACTGCTGCTGCGCAAATGGACGTGGGGGAGTGGCAGCAGGCGCTCCACCGTGTCCGGGATGTGCTGGCATGCCTCTTCGTAGGTCCATCCCTTGCGGCGCATCTGCCGCCGGCGGATGCGATCGGCACTGGAATGTGCTTGCACCCGGCGGACGATGCGGTGCCGGGCGTTCTCCGGAGCAGGCCGCGCCGGGGACGAAATGACGTGATCCTGCATGCCTTGCAACCAGTCTTGGGCAGATAGCACTTGCAGCCTCTTCTGCGTACCGTGCAGGCGCAGGCTATCGCCTAGCGTGATGCGCTGGGCGTCGAACTGCGGAAAGCTGATGCCGATGTCGTCGGCCTGCAGTTGCACCAGCGCGCGGTGCAGTTTGGCGAATAGCGTTTCCATCAATTGCACTGCCGGCAACTCAGGATCCGGGCGCAGGCGGATGTCGAGGTAGTGGTCCATGGTTGGCCCCTCAGTCCTTGCCGGAGTCACCAAAGACGCCGCCGCGCACCAGTGTGGCAATCACAAAGTGCTGCTGCTCCGCAGTTGGCACCTTGTCCTTGAGGATCCAGTTGTCCAGCAGCGAGTAGAAGTCTTCATTGCCCTTGGGCACGCGATAGGCCTTGCCGTGCGTGGTGACGGAGCCATAGGGCTCGACCGCGATAGGGCCCAACTCGCCTGCGCCGGCATACCAGTTGTCGATGGTGCGCAGAGCATTGCCGATCTTTTGCGAGTGAATGGCAGCGATTTCGCTCACGTGGTACAGCGTTTTGCTCTTGTCGCCACGCCCGCGATCCAGGATCAGCTCCTGCGAGGGGAAAACTTCTTGCCCGGCGCCCAAGCGTACGAAAGCCGTCACCTCCAACAGCACATGTTGTGTACCCGACAGGCCTTTTGCGATCAGTGCGGCCACTTCGGCCAACGCTGTCCCGTGGTGAGCCGGCATGTCGAAGCCGCGCAGCGGCAGCGCCAACGCGTCGAAGGTCCAGCTCGCTGCTGCCTTCCCGTCCACCAAGTGGGCAATACGCACCTCCACTTGCTCTGCTCCTACACGGTTGCGCCACAGGAAGCGGCCATTGGCCAGATTGGTGGCATAGCGCCGTGCCAACTCGGTAAAGCTGTGCGTTTGGACATAGCCTTGTACTGTTTCCAGCAGCTTCTTGCGGTAGTCGGCCTCATTGCAGGCAGAGGGTGTTCCGGTGCCGCCCAGCACGCGTAGCGTGAACCGAGTCTGCAAGGTGTCGGCATCGCTGGGCAGCGTTGCAACATCAACCAATTGAGGGTTCGGTGACTCAAACTTCATGTCGAGCTTGGCTGCGTCTGAGCCACCTCGTGTTTTCATCCGATGGGAGGCGGTGCCGCGCACGGATTTCTCGCGCACGGCCACGGGTGTCCAGCGGGTGGCGTCGTCGCGCTGGGCCCAGGCGCCGGCGAAGAGCAAAGCATCGGACGGGTCCAGCTTGCGTTCGAAGGCGAGGACGGAGGCGGTTTTGAGGGAAGTGGTGGTTGCCATGATGGGTCGGTCCCGTGAAATCAGTTGAAGGAGAGCAGCTCGTCGGCCGCATGGCCGGTTGGTGCGCTCTGTGGCACCGGCACCAGCGGCCGGTAGTCGTTGCGGCAGCGGTACAAGCCGGCATCGGGCTGGTGGTCGGCGTACCACAGCAAATCAGCCAGTCGCGTCAGGCGATGTGGTGCGATCCACTGGCCGGTGGAGTACAGGCTTTCCACAAAGCGCATGCGCGTGGTCTGGTCGCGGCCATGGCGAACGGCTCCGGCGGGGTAGAGACTTGACAGCGCGCCGTACCCGACGGGGATGGGCACGATCCAGCCATCGTCATGGTCGTGCTGCCATTCCACCTTGCCGTCGGGGTGCGGCGCGCCACCAGAGGCAGGGCGTGGCCGCCAGTTGAACCGCGCCAGATCGAGCCATGCATCCAGCGCATGCGCCTGGGGATCCTGGGCGCGAAGCTGGGCCAGGCGTTGCTGCAGCAGGTCATCGCGGCTGACCAGCGCGAAGCCCGGTAGCCACTGCCGGCGCAGTGCCCTGAACTGCTTCGCCGCATCTTCCGGGTCTTGCGCAATGCGGACCAGCTCCGGGCGGATGCGCCGCCCTGGTCCGCGTACAGGCGGAAGCACGCTGCCGCCAGCCACCCGCATGGATGCCACGATCTCCCCCACCCGCCGTGCCAGTGCTTCTTGCGCAGCTTCCTCCCGCAGCAAAGGGTTGTCCGACGGGCCGCCGTTGACGCCAATCACTAGTGTGATGTCCAGGTGGATACGGCCTTCTTCCACGATGGCGGCCGTGCTTCCATCCTTGCCCACCGGGTTGCGGCTCAGGTGGAAAGTACGCACGCAGCCCGCGTCGTTGACCTGTTCCTGGTGTGCATGGCAGATGACGCCAATACCGACCGGTCGCAGCGGAATGTTCTCTGCGGCCAGTTTGCGCCCCAATGCCCATGCAAAGCCCAAAAAGGCGCTCATGGCGGGAAAGCCATGCGTCATGGGGCTGGATATGGCGTTAGCGTTCTGGATACGCAGGTGGGGCAGTACGAGCAGGCCCCCACAGTGCGGCAGAGCTGCTGTGGTGCCAGTCATGCTTTTCCCTCCCGTGCAGGGATATAGGTGGGGGCGCCGAGCCGGCCGCGCATGCCATGCAATGCGCTGGCCCAGCCCGTGTCGCGCTCGTCCACCAGCAAAGCCTTCTTCCACTCGCGCTGAGTCACTTCGCTGCCGTGCAGCAAGTTGTCCAACTGTTTGTTGAGCCAGTTGCCGAAGCGGTGGCCAATCTGTGCAGGCCAGTCCTGCTGCATCCACTTGGCAAGAAAGTCGGCTTCGTCCGCCAGCGCTGCACGCTCCGGGTCCAGCCATAGCCGCTCGGCTTCGTGCAAGTCGCAGCGCTTGTCCGCACTCCATCCGGCCTCCAGCCCGTGCTGGAATCGGCCGGCCATTTCCAGCAGCTCATCAATCAGTGCCTCGATGGCTTCGTCCACCCGGTTACGGGTGTCTTTGTTGGGAGACGGGTCGGATTTCAAAAAATAGAGGAGGTCTCGCACGATGGTGCGGACTTCCTTGCGGTACCCGTACACCTTCTCGAATACCGAGTCCATGTGCCACGGTGTGCTCACGTCCTGCGATTTCCACGACGGTGGCAGCGATCCCAACAGATAGTTGCTGCCGCCCCGTTCGCTGTTGAGCTGCGAGATGTTCTGTGGCTTGGTACCCCCGAGCTTTTGCACGGCCAGGTTGGGGTAGTGGTGGTAGGCGTGGCCATGCTCCCGTTTGTCGCGGCGGGCTTGCCACGCTTCCTTGTTGGCGTCGCCAAAGCGGTAGTCCTGCAGTGTCGCGAACGCCGCGTGGGCCAGAGAGCTGGCATACAGCGGAGCCAGCAGATGGTAGGCGTCGTCGTATGTGGGATCGGTGCCTTCGGCCAGCCAGTACAACTGCTTGGCCTGCGTGTGGCTGGAGACCGCATCGCCGCGTGGTTGAGTAAGGCCCACAAACGCGTCACGCCACGCCGTGGCCTGCGCGGCATCGTCGCTCAATGCGGCCTGCGCGTCGGCATCGCCCGCCAGCAGCCATTCGAGCAACGTGCGGCCATCCACGTCCAGCTTGAGCAGCTTGTAAACGTCGAGCGCGGCGGCGTTGCCCACCACGTCGCTGGCGAACTGCGGGCCCAGTACGTGGCTGCCCAGTTCTGTGCGCTGAGGCAACTGGCTGGGCGGAACATACAGGTTGGTGCCCCGCGCATCGGGATGGATGGGCTTGAGCGAATGGGTCACCGCTTGGATCTGCGCCACACGGCGAGCCGCGTCAGCCAGCCATGTACTGCGCTGATGCTGTGCCGTCAGTGCTGTACGTTGAGGATCGTCGGGCGGGAGCTTGTCGGTCTTGGTGGCCAAGCGTACTTGCAAGAACGCTTCAATGGCCGCGCGGACGCGCTCACGCCGCCCTGAAGAAGGGGGGGCAGACATAGGATTCCTTTGCTCTTGACGAGCAGAAAGTAGAATCCCCTGAGCAACCAATGCCCAGGGGCGTTGAGAAAACGGGTTAAGCCGTGATCAACGTAATAACTTTTCGTGTTTGATAAACACAGGGTCCTCCTATCGGCGCAGCTAGGCAGCTATTGGTTGTAGAACTGCCCAGACCGCTCCAACGGTCTGGGCAGTTTGCATTGTGGGGGTCTTCGGTTGGTTGGTCAATACCACTGCTCTTTTGCTTTCAAACCACTGCTCTTTCGCTCGATGGTACATGCGGCAGCTACACTGTGCGGCACTGCCGCATAGGCAGCTCAGAAAACTGCCCTTTTGCTTTCGGGCACCTTGTTCACTGCCGCATAGGCAGCTACCGTTCCTTGGAGAACCCCAGCAGGGGGTGGAATCTCCACCCTTGCGTCGCGTCCGGCAAACTGACTACCGCAAAGCGGCGCGCGCATTCATAGAGCGAAAGATCCAGTGCCTCGGCATGCTCACGCAGCGCCGCCATGAAATCGACCTCGCCCCATGGCGCAATGCGTTCGCCTTGAACCGCCGTTGGTGGCACACGGTGGTTCTGGCTGCCATCCACCTGCACATAGTCCGGTTCTCCCCGGCGATCCCCTTTGACGACCCGGTGCAGCTCATAGTCTTTTTCATCCTCCTTGGGAAGCAACACCAGGTCCAGACGGAGAAGCGGGTCGTACCGAAATGGCTGTTGTTGCACCAGCACGCCGGACAGATGCGCATCGGGCGAAAGCCAAGAGGTGACGGCGCTGAGCGGTGCCGCAGGGGCCGACGGTGTAATTGCTTGCGGCAGCATGCGCGCTGCCAGCCGCGCATGTTCCAGATCGACCAGTCGTTCCCGTGGGGCCAGCGGCACATCGGTGCGCGGCAGGATGCGCGGGCGGGCATCAATGACGTTCTGCTCTTCAGGTGCCAACAGGCGTTGAAGGTCATGGTGCATGAGGCGGAAATCGTGGTCGTTCTCAAACCCCGGTTTGCAGAATGCAGCTTGCCCTGGGTGATCGAAGTGACGCAGGTTGTGATTGAAGATCAGCAGGTTGGGTTTTTCTACGGGCGCGGGCCGATGGCGTCGGATACGGCCGGCCAACTGGATCAAGGAGCGCATGGAAGAAGGCTCCACCACGGCCCAGTCGTAGCAATGGTCCCGACCCACTTCACTGACTGGAGACGCGAGCACGATGAACAGCTGATCTTGCTCCCCATGAGCATCCAGGCGTTGTCGAATGTCGGGCAGATCGAATACGGCAAATTCCTTGCGGCGGTCGAGCGCTGTGTCGAGCCGGTACTCGATGGCCGAGCGCATCAGCAGTGGAAATTGCGAGTGGTATACGCACAGATGGATGCGCGTGTTCTTGAGAGCGTCTTGGGCATACAAGGCCAGCGCCACGTCAAAGAGCGGATCGATGTTGGCCATGCGTACCAAACCAAAGCTCACGCGCTTGCCGCTGTGCGGGTCGACGCTGCGGTGTTGTTGGTGCAGGTGCCATGCCGCTCCACGCACTTGGTGCGCGAACTGGCCGCGGCGCTCGCCGCGCTCCAGGCCGGAAAACGGCGCATCGATGAGCTGGGCTCGCCGACGCACGGTTTCCTGCCCCAGTCGTGTGTGGCGCGCCTGTGCAAATTGCAAATGCGCGATCCGGTAGGCCGTAGCGTCTGCGCAGTCGTGCGCGGCGGTGCCGAACTCGTCGAACCATGCGCAGACGATGGCGGGTTCTAGCCTGGCCCGCTCACCTCGGTGGCGCTGAAAGGCCCGCCGGCCCTCCAGGTAGGCCAGGAACAGGCCCTCGACCAGTGCCGGTGGCAAGGTGGCCGACGACAGCAGCACGCGGCTACCTAGCAGACCTGCCCAATGCACGAGTCGGGTCAAGGCGGGCAGGTCGTCGATATCGAAGTCGTCGATCTCATCAAGCACCAGGTCGCTGCTCATGAGTCGCAGCATCGGCGCTATCTGGTGCCCGCCACGCAGGCTCTCGGTAGCTGGGATCAGGTGGTCCACGGTGCATACCAACATAGGCGCAGCCAGCAGCGAGCGTACCTGCGGATCGGCACTGAGCCGTTGCAGCAAAGGGTGCTGGTCATTGCCTTCGAAGAGCACGCGGCCATCCTTGGGCAGCAGGTCCTGGCGCGATGCGGAGCCTTGCTGTTCGGCCTGTTCCGCGTAGAGATTGAACAAGGCGCGGCTGGCGGCGCCGCCCACCTTGATGGCCAGCTCGTCACCCGACAAATTCAGCATGTCCCGGAAGGCGCGTCCTGTCTGCAGTGTCAGGGTGCGCAGGCCCATGGCGAAGGCGCAACGCATGCCTTGCTGAGGGTTGGACAGCGCGTGCATGATGCGCGCGTTGGCCAGCGTCTTGCCGCAGCCGGTGGACGCCATGTTGACCAGGAAGGCTCCCCGGCTGTCCGCACGTTCGCGCAGCGATGCCGCCAGATCGGCCGCTTTGTCCTGCCAGCGAAAGCGTTCGCAGTCGCTGCGCTTCTTGAGGCCCTTGTGGTGCAGCCGGGGCAGGTGACGCTCGATGTTCGGCAACGCATGGATGGCCAGGCCCGCCTGCCGCTCCACACCGAGCAGATGCTCATCCAGCGTCTGGCAGAGGATCGATTGCTGGCTGGTGCCACGGCGGGTATTGGCCCACAGCGGGTACGACGGGTTGAGCAAGGGCTTGCGTTCAGGCGCTGTGTCGTCCTGGAGGCTGGAGTAGTGGTGGTCGGCCAGCATCAGGCCCAGTCTGGCAATGTGGGCGATGTATGGATCGTTCTGCCAATCGCTTGCTGCCGGCTGGTCCGCGAAAGCCAGCAGCCTCTTTGCCAGGCTCGCCGCGCGTTTGCGCCATGGTGTTGTGGTTACTGGCAAGCCATGGGGGAAGTCCCAGTAGGGCTCGATGGCTGCTCGGTCAGTGGTGTCGCAAGGCTCATTCCAGTGAGCATCAATGCGTGCGGGCAGGTTGTGCAGCAATTCGGACTGAAAGTCGGGCACTCGTGTGCCCTGCCGTTTGTAGCCGCCATTTGTTCTATCGGGCACGGGGATCACCGGCAGGCGGTGGTGCGTCAGCACCAGCCAGCCGACGAGGCGCGCCAACGGCGGCATGGCTGCCAGGGGTTTGTTGTTCGCCGCCAGGCTGTCCAGCCCGTCGCGTAGCAGATGGCTTTCGGCCAGCCAGCTTTGGTCGTCTCCCTGTGTGGGGGCCATCAGCCGCTGCAGCCACTGGGCATCGCTGTCCTTTCCCACGAAGGCCTGAAAAAGACGGAGCGAAATCCATTCGTGGCGGTACAGGTTCTTGCTGCGGGGGCCGGTTGCTATCAGCATGCTCTGGAATGCTTGGCAGGCTTTGCCCAAGTCATGCAGCAGTGCAGCGAGGGCCGTCACCAGGTAGATCAGGTCCAGACTGTGCCAATCGTTCTCGCTGTCTCGTCGCAGCACGTTGCGCGCGGTGGTATTGGTTGGCACCGCGCCCTGCGCATTGAAACGCCCCGCGTCCCCGACCACCCACAGCAGCTCGCTGTGATCCAGCCCGCGAATCCAATGGCAGGCCACGGCGGTGTTCTTGCGCGCGGTCTTGCGCAGCAGCCGGCGCAAGGTGTCCAGGCCGTCCTTGGTCATGGGTGTTTGCCAGGTGCGGTCGCCGCGCCGTTCGGCGAACTGGTCGAGGATGCGGCGTGTTTCGGTCAATGCCCGTTTGTCGCACTGGGAGATCAGCAGGATGTTCATGGTGCGGGCGGCTCGGTTGTGGCGGCAGCCTGTGCCTGGCGGCCCACCTGCAGCGCCACGGCCTGGATCGTCTCGATCATGAAGTCCAACGCTTCGCCGCGCGTCAGGCTCTCAATACAGGCGCGACGGAAGTCCTGTTCTTCTTCCCCGCGCACCGCAGAGAGGAAGGCCTGCGGCAGGATGTGCGCATCCTTGACGAGGTCTGCCACGTCGAACACCAGGCCGCCGCGTCGCGTCTTGCCGTGCAACACGGCCAGGCCGTGGGGCAAGCCCAGTACCCAGGTGGCCGTGGCGCCCAACCCGTAGGCCAGGTAGTTGCCGTGGTCCAGGAAGCCGTTGGCGGGATCTGTGCCGGTGCCGCGTTTGGCGCGGGTGAAGTCGCCGTACTTGGTGGCTTGGGCTGCGAGCTTGAACAAGTGCTTGGTCAGGCGTGCCTCCTCCGTCAGCAGGGCGGTGTTGTCCGGTGCCGCGGCCACGTTGTGGGCGGAGGCATCCAGCGCCTTCTGCAGCGATTCGGCATCGATCGCAAAGCCGGCGTCGCGCAGTGCCCGGCTGCCGGTCCATTGCTGCCGGATGCGTTGCAGCCGCGCCTGCTGGAAGGCCTTGGCGGCTGCCAGCCGCAGTGCGTCGTCGAACCAGAAGCGTACCCAGTGCTGAAGGTATTCCGTGGGGCGGTATTCACTTTGCGGTGAGAACCATGCCACTTCCACGTCGACCTCGTTGGCGGTGAAGAGCGGGGTGCCGCCCCCGCCGCAAAAACCGACCAGCACGCCGGCCTTGGCCAGCTCGCGCATGGCGGCCTGGGTGACGGAGGTTCCTGTCCCCAGCAACACCGTGGTGGTGTTGGCGATGGGTATGTTCCAGTAGAGCGAGCGCTTGCCCTCGTCCGTCACATACTCGACACGGCCGCCGTTGACCAGTACACGGCAGTGTTCAAGGTAGTAGAGGTTGGCTCGCTTGGAATGCAGGATGGTCTTGAGGTCGGAGGCGGTGATGTCTTGCATGGCGACTGCCAGTCTGCCATCGCCGCCGCCGTGCGCTCAAGCCGTCGAGTCGTCCAGCTCGCTGCGCGCCAGGTGGGCGTCGTCGGCCCAGCCCACCAGCGACAGTCCCTCGGGTGTCCACAGCAGCCGGTTGATGGCGGCGTTGCCCAGCTTCCAGGTGCGCGGGGCCTGCAGTTCCTGGCCGGTGGCGGCGCGGTAGAGCACGTCCATCACGCCGCCGTGGCCGACCATCACGATCTGTTCGCCGACATGGCGCTCGGCCACGGCGTGGACGGCGCTGGTCACACGCTCGCGGAACTGCAGCAGGGATTCGCCGCTCTCGCCGGGGCGGAAGGCGGGTTCTCGGATGCGCCAGAGGCGGGCCTGCTCGGGCAGCCTGGCTTCTATGTCGGCGAAGGTCAGGCCCTCGAAGCTGCCGAAGGCGCGCTCGCGCAGGCCGGGGGTCGGCTGCAGCGGCAGGGCGTGCACTTCGGCCACGGCACGGGCCGTCTCGAAGGCGCGCTGCAGGTCGCTGGCGTAGATGGCGGCGATGGGTTCGTCAGCAAGGGCGCGTGCGAGCTGGCTGGCCTGCCAGAGGCCGGTGGCGTTGAGCGGGATGTCGAGCTGTCCCTGGATGCGGGTGTCGACGTTCCAGGCCGTTTCGCCGTGTCGGATGGCAATGATGCGGGTAGCGTCCATGGAGTCAGATGGCAGCGGCCGCGCGGGTAAGGCGGGGCGCGGCCAGATCGTCTGCAGGATAGCAGGCCCGGCTTACGCATGCGCCTGCAGTACCGGTCACTGTGGCGGCAGCGTGGTGCTGACCTGGCGTACCCCCTGCGGCGCCGCGGGGAAGCCGTGCAGCGCGGCATCGAGCATCACGGCCAGCACGGCATCGTTGGCCGGCTGCAGGTCCTCGCTGGCCGCGTGCGTCTCGTAGACCACCTGGCCAGAGGCAAGGTCGCGCAGCACCACGTTGACCTGCTGCTGGTAGATCACGCGATCCGGGAAGCCCGGGTTGCCCCAGCCGCCGTAGTAGCCCCAGCCGCCGCGCCGCCAGTAGCCGCCGCCCCAGCCCGGGCCCCAGCCGGGACCCCAGCCTGGTCCCCATGGGTCGTAGCTGACCTGGCGCTGGCCATTGAAGCTGACCTGTACGCTGTACTGGGCGGCCGCGTCGTCGCGCCGCAGGCCGACGCGCTCCAGTGCCGCGGTGGCGGTCTGTTCCAGCCGGTCCTGCAACTGCGGGCGCACCTGCTGCGAGGGCAGCCGTTCGAAGCGGTAGGTGGCGTTGGCGGGTACCGCTGTCAGCGTGGAGAAGGCCTGGACATCGCTGTCCACGACGCGGTTGGTGGCGCAGCCGGCCAGTAACAGGGCGGCGCCCAGGGCGCCGGCAAGGAGGAGGACTTTCTTCGGCTTCATGTTGGTGCTCCGGTAGTCTGGGATGGGACCTGGGCCCTATGGAAGGGCGCAAGGGTTTAGACCCCGTTGGCTACCGCAGTTCCTGCGTGGCGGGCCGGGTGTACGGCGTTTGTACGCCTTGTGCGTAAATCCCGTGTATCGGGGGGGCCTCCCCTGGTTGCCGCGGCTCAGCCCAGCAGCAGCGCATCGTCGGCCAGCACCTCGCCGCGGGTCTTCTCGAACATGCGCAGCAGGTCGGGCACGTCCAGGCCGGCGCGCTCCGGGCCGGCAACATCCAGCACCACGCGGCCCTGGTGCAGCATCACGGTACGGGTGCCGTAGTCCAGCGCCTGGCGCATGCTGTGGGTGACCATCATGGCCGTGAGCTGGCCTTCGGCCACGATGCGTGCCGTCAGCTCCAGCACGAAGGCGGCGGTTTTGGGGTCGAGCGCGGCAGTGTGTTCGTCCAGCAGCAGGATGCGCGAGGGCTGGAGCGAGGCCATCAGCAGGCTGACCGCCTGGCGCTGCCCGCCCGAGAGCAGGCCGATGCGGTCGGACAGCCGGTGCTCCAGGCCCAGGCCGAGGATGGCGAGCTTGTCGCGGAACAGCGCACGCATCTCGCGCCGGATGGCAAAGCGAAAGCCGCGGCGCCGGCCGCGCGCCAGGGCCAGCGCCATGTTTTCCTCGATGGTCAGCGCCTCGCAGGTACCGGCCATCGGGTCCTGGAACACGCGGGCCACCTTGTCGGCGCGCTGCCATGCGGCCAGGCGGGTGACGTCCGTGTTGTCGATGGCGATGCGGCCCTCGTCCACCGCAAGGTCCCCCGACACGGCATTGAGCAGCGTCGACTTGCCCGCGCCGTTGGAGCCGATGACCGAGACGAACTGCCCCGTGGGAATCTGCAGCGAGAGCCCGCGCAGCGCCCGGTTCTCGATCGGCGTGCCAGGGTTGAAGGTGATGTGCAGGTCGTGGACGTCCAGCATGGCGCTCAGCCTCCCTTGGCGGTACGCGGTGCGCGCCGGCGTTTCAGGCGCGGCAGCACCAGCGCCAGGGCCACCAGCACGGCGGTCACCAGGTTCAAGTCTTGTGCCTTCAGGCCGATGAATTCGCTGTTGAGCGCCAGCGCGACGAACAGGCGGTAGAGCACCGCGCCCAGCACCACGGCCAGCGTGGTCCAGACCAGGCGGCGCGCCGGCAGCACGCTTTCGCCGACGATGACGGCGGCCAGCCCGATCACGATGGTGCCTATGCCCATGGAGATGTCGGCGCCGCCCTGGCTCTGCGCAAAGACTGCGCCGGCCAGCGCCACCAGGGCGTTGGACAAGGCCATGCCCACCAGCGTGGCGGTGCCGGTGGCCACGCCCTGGGCGCGCGCCATGCGGGCGTTGGCACCGGTGGCACGCAGCGCCAGGCCGATCTCGGACGAGAAGAACCAGTCCAGCAGCAGCTTGGCCACGGCGACCAGCGCCAGCATGGCCAGCGGCCGCTCGATGTAGTCGGGCAGCCAGCCCGGCAGCACCGAGAAGATGGTGGGCTCGGTGATCAGCGGCACATTGGGCTTGCCCATGATGCGCAGGTTGATCGAGTAGAGCGCGATCATGACCAGGATGCCCGCGAGCAGGTCCATGATCTTCAGCCGCACATGCAGCCAGCCGGTGAGAAAGCCCGCAGCGGCGCCCGCGGCGATTGCCGCGGCCGTGGCCAGGAACGGGTCGGTGCCGCTGCCGATCAGCGTGGCCGCGACCGCGGCGCCCAGCGGAAAGCTGCCGTCCACCGTCAGGTCCGGGAAGTTGAGTACGCGGAACGTGATGAAGACGCCCAGCGCCACCAGGCCGAAGATCAGCCCGATCTCGAGCGCCCCCCAAAGGGAGTAGAGCGACACTTTATTCGAGCACCGTCTTGGCGGACTGGCGCAGTTCGGGCGACAGCTTCACGCCCTGCTTTGCGGCAGCCGTGGCGTTCAGCACCAGCTCGAGCTTGCTGCTGGTTTCGCTGGCGATGGCGCCGGGCGCCTCGCCCTTGAGGATGCGCACCACCTGGCGGCCTGTCTGGCGCCCCAGGTCGCGGTAGTCGATGCCCAGGGCTGCGACCGCGCCGCGCTTGACGCTGTCGGTATCGGCTGCGACCAGCGGGATCTTGGCGTCGTTGCCGACCTTGACCAGCGCCTCGTAGGCCGAGACCACGTTGTTGTCGGTGTTGGTGTAGATCACGTCCACCTTGCCGACCAGCGTGCGTGCGGCGGCGCCCACGTCCACCGAGCGTGGCGCGGAGGCCTCGACCAGGGTCATGCCGGATTTGCCGAGCAGGTCTTTCAGTTGCTTGACGACCACGGCCGAGTTGGCCTCGCCCGGGTTGTAGACCATGCCCACGCGCCTGGCGTTGGGCACCAGTTGCTTGATCAGGGCCAGTTGCTTGTCCAGCGCCAGCAGGTCCGACACGCCGGTGACGTTGGTGCCCGAGGGCTTCCAGTCCTTGACCAGCTGCGCTGCGACCGGGTCGGTGACGCCGGAGTACACCACCGGAATGGTCTTGGTGGCCGCCACCACGGCCTGGGCCGAGGGCGTGGCGATGGCGACGATGACATCGGGCTTGTCGCCGATGAACTTGCGCGCGATCTGCGCGGCCGTGCCCGGGTTGCCCTGTGCGCTCTGGTATTCCCACTTGAGGTTCTTGCCGGACTCGTAGCCGGCGGCCTGCAGCTCGTCCTTCACGCCGTCGCGGATCGCGTCCAGCGCCGGGTGCTCGACGATGGCCGTGACGGACACGGCCTTGGTCTGCGCCAGGGCGGGCAGGGCGCTGGCGGCCAGCAGCAGGGCGGCGCCAGCGGACAGCAGCGGGCGGCGGCTAAGGGCGGGACGGCAGGTCATGATGTCTTTCCTCTGGATGGGTTCGTCAGAGCGCCACGACTTGCAGCGCCGGCAGGCCGGAGGCCGCGGGCGGTGCAGCGAAGCTCTCCGGGTCGAAGGCCTTGTCGCCATCCTCGCGGGCGACGCCATCGGCCTTCAGTCCGGCGAAATCGTACAGCGCGCGGTCGGCCAGGTGCGAAGGCACCACGCTCTGCAGCGCGCTGAACATGTTCTCGATGCGGCCGGGGAATTTCTTCTCCCACTCGCGCAGCATCTCGCCCACCTGCTTGCGCTGCAGGTTCTCCTGGCTGCCGCACAGCGTGCAGGGAATGATGGGGAACTGGCGGTGCTGGGCCCAGCGCACCAGGTCCTTCTCGGCCACGTAGGCGAGCGGGCGGATGACCACGTGCCGGCCGTCGTCGCTCACCAGCTTGGGCGGCATGCTCTTGAGCTTGGCGCCGAAGAACATGTTGAGCAGGAAGGTCTGCAGGATGTCGTCGCGGTGATGGCCCAGCGCGACCTTGGTGGCGCCCAGCTCGTCGGCCACGCGGTACAGGATGCCGCGGCGCAGCCGGCTGCACAGGCCGCAGGTGGTCTTGCCCTCGGGGATCACGCGCTTGACGATGCTGTAGGTGTCCTGGTTCTCGATGTGGAAGGGCACGCCCAGCTTGGCCAGGTACTCGGGCAGCACGTGCTCGGGGAAGCCGGGCTGCTTCTGGTCGAGGTTGACGGCAATGATGTCGAAGTGGATGGGCGCGCGCGCCTTGAGCTTCAACAGGATGTCCAGCATGGCGTAGCTGTCCTTGCCGCCGGACATGCAGACCATGACCTTGTCGCCTTCCTCGACCATGTTGAAGTCGACGATGGCGCGGCCCATCTCGCGGCACAGGCGCTTTTCGAGCTTGTGGGTTTCGCGCTCGATCTTGAGGTTGGCGGATGCCGTCGTCATGTCGACAGCTTTGTTTTCGGTTTCAGTCCAGACGGCGCTCATGGTGCGGTCTCCGGTGTGAGGTGGAGCCAGTTCAGGCCGGGAAATCGGGAAAAGTCGCGGTCAAAGCTGACCAGGCGCAGGTTGGCGGCAGCGGCGAAGGCGGCGAGGTAGGCGTCTGGCCACAGCGCGGTGGGCCAGGGGGCGCAGCGCGCGACAAAGTCGGCTAGCTGGGCATCCACTGCTTCGGGCTCTGGCAGCAAGCCGACTTCCGGCAGGCTGCGCAAGGACTGCCAGGCCTGCCAGGCCTGGTCAGAGCTGTGGGCGGGGGCTGGGGCCATGACGGTCTTTTGGCACAACAGCCGCACCAGACCGAGCATGCTGTGGCGGCAAAACCAGATGCGGCTGGCGGCTTCGCCATGCCAATAGGCCTGCGCCGCCGCGTGGTGGCGATGGTAAGGGGCGCTGAGGGCTAGCCATACATTGATGTCCGGCAGGTCGCCGTGGCTTGCCGTCACTTGGCCGCACCGGCTGCGTCACCGCGCATCAAGGCGATGGCCCGGGCATCGTCTTCCGCATCCAGCAACTCGTACAGCCCGGCATTGCCCATGGCATCCACGCCGGCGCCCAGCGGGCCCGGGATCAGCACCGGAAACGGCGAGCGCGGGCTGCCAGGCGCGGGCGCCGGCTGCGCCAGGCCCTGCTGGACGAGCCGAATCACCAGATCCTTCAGGCTGGTGCCGTCCATGGCGGCGCGCGCCTTGAGGGTCCGGAAAAGCGGATCAGGAAGTTCTAGGGTGGTGCGCATGGTGGCATTTTCGCATAAATATGTTTTTATGCGAAATTACCACTGCCCGGTTTCCATCCGAATCGCCACTTCGCAGTCCTCGAAAATCTCCAGCTTGGCGATCTTCACCCGCACGCCCAGCACGCCGGGCAGCTGCATCAGCCGGTGCGCGACCTTGCCGATCAGGCTCTCGAGCAGGTTCACGTGCACGGCGTTGCACTCGTCGATGATGATCTTGCGCACCTTGCGGTAGTCCAGCACGTGCAGGATCTCGTCGTCGCGCGGCAGCAGGTCCTGCGTGCCGAGGTTGAGCTCGGCGTCGACCTGGATCGGCTGCGGCGCGGTCTTCTCGTGGTCGAGGATGCCCAGGTTGGCGTCGAAGCGCAGGCCGGTCAGGGTGAGGATCTGGGTGCCTTTGGTGGTGGACATGGGGTGGCCTAAAAGAGGAGGGCTTACATCAGGGAGAAGTCGCGCTCGAACTTCATCAGGTGCTGGCCGCCATCGACCAGCAGCGTGGTGCCGGTGATCGAGCGGTTCTCCAGTGCGAACTTGACGGTGGCGGCCACGTCCTCGGGCGAGGACGAGCGGCCCAGCGGCGACTGCCGGTGCAGCACGGCAAATTTCTCGTCCGACAGCATGTGGCTGGTGAGCGTGAGGCCCGGCGCCACGCCCACCACCCGCACCAGCGGCGCCAGCGCCTGGGCCAGCAGCGTGCCGGCGGATTCCAGCGCGGCCTTGGACAGGGTGTAGCTCAGGAAATCGGGGTTGGGGTTCCACAGCTTCTGGTCCAGCAGGTTGACCACTGCGCCCAGGCCCGGCTCGGCGCCGCGCGCCTGCAGATGGGCGTGCAGTGCCTGGGCCAGCAGGATGGGCGCGGCGGTGTTGCTGCGCAGGTGGCGCTCCAGCGCGGCAAAGCCGAAGCTCTGCACGTCGTCATGCTCGAACAGCGAGGCGTTGTTGACCACCGCGTCGAGCTGGCCGAACTGCGCCACCACCTGCGGCACCAGGGCGCGTACCGCGGCCTCGTCCTCAAGATCTGCATGAAAAGTGGCGCAAGCCAAGGTGTGGCGCCGGCATTCCGCTATTGTTTCAGTAGCTTCCACCGCGGAGTGGCGGTAGTGCACGGCCACCTGCCAGCCGGCCGCCGCCAGCGCCAGCGCAATCTCGCGGCCCAGGCGCTTGGCGCCCCCGGTGACGAGGACGGTGCGCGGCGAGGGGGGGGCGGTGGGGTGGGGCACGGCAGGGGACAATCCGGGGATGACGACGAGACCCGAGAGTTTATCGAGCGCCCCGGCCGGGGCTTTGCAGGGCCGTATTGCCAGCGCCATCGCCCAGGCGGACGGCTGGATCGGCTTCGACCGCTTCATGGCCATGGCGCTGTACGAGCCCGGCCTGGGCTACTACGCGCGCAGCAGTCCCAAGTTTGGCGCCATGCCGCAGTCGGGCAGCGACTTCGTCACCGCGCCCGAGCTGTCGCCGCTGTTCGGCCGCGTGCTGGCGGCGCAGGTGGCCGAGGCGCTGCAGGTTACCGGCACGGACGAGGTCTGGGAGTTCGGCGCCGGCTCGGGCGCGCTCGCGCAGCAGCTGCTTGAGGCGCTGGGTGAACGGGTGCGGCGCTATGTCATCGTCGATGTCTCGGGCAGCCTGCGCGCGCGCCAGCAGGCACGGCTGGCGGTCTGGGGCGGCACGGTGCAGTGGGCGGCCGAGCTGCCGGCGCACATCGAGGGCGTGGTGGTCGGCAATGAGGTGCTGGACGCCATGCCGGTGCAGCTGCTGGCGCGCCACGGCGGCCAGGCCGGCGGCGTGTGGCACGAGCGCGGCGTGGTGCTGCAGGACGGCGCCTTCGCCTGGGCCGACCGGCCGACCGACTTGCGTCCACCGCTGGAGATCGAAGGTCCGCAGGATTACCTGACCGAGATCCACCCGCAGGGCCAGGCCTTCGTGCGCACCCTGGCCGACCGGTTGCAGCGCGGCGCGGCCTTCCTGATCGACTACGGGTTTCCGGAGTCCGAGTACTACCACCCGCAGCGCCACATGGGCACCGTGATGTGCCACCGCGGCCATGTCGCCGACAGCGACCCGCTGGCCGACGTGGGCGAGAAGGACATCACCGCGCACGTCGACTTCACCGGCATCGCGCTGGCGGCGCAAGAAGCGGGGCTGGAGGTGCTGGGCTACACCACCCAGGCGCACTTCCTCTACAACTGCGGACTCGGGCCCCTGCTGGACCAGGCCGGCCCCGTGGAGCGCGCCACCGCCGCCAAGCTGGTACTGGAGCACGAGATGGGCGAGCTGTTCAAGGTCATCGCCCTGGGCAAGGGCGAGGCCTGGGAGCCCATGGGGTTTGCGCAGGGCGACCGCAGCCACCGGCTGTAGCCCGGCATTCCGGGGGAAGTACCCCGGCCGTTGCCGGCCCGGGGTACCGGCTCTCTATTGAAGAGTTTCCGGGCCTTGCCGGGGCGCGGGAAGCTTGCCGCGAAGCCATGCGCCGGTTTTCGCATAAGCATCTGCGGAAACAGCGTTTCACAAGACAGGCGGCGCTTCATACATTGAGCGCATGTCTGCTGCCCTTGCCCCCACGTCGTCAGCCGTCAGCGCGGCCCCGCAGGATTTCGCCGTGCGGCCCCTGCCCGGCGCGCTGGGTGCCGAGGTGCTGGGGCTGGACCTGTCCCGGCCGGTGTCGGACGAGGACTTCCGCCGCCTGCACCGCGCCCACCTGGACCACCACGTGCTGGTGTTCCGCGACCAGCGCATCACGCCGGCCGAGCAGGTGGCCTTCAGCCGCCGCTTCGGGCCGCTGCAGATCCATGTGCTCAAGGGATTCCAGCTCGCGGGCCATCCGGAGATATTGATCGTTTCCAACATCAAGGACGACGCCGGCCAGCCGATCGGCCTGGGCGATGCCGGCCACTACTGGCACTCGGACCTGTCGTACAAGGAAAAGCCCAGCCTGGGCTCGCTGCTGCACGCGCAGGAGCTGCCGGCCGAGGGCGGCGACACGCTGTTCGCCAACCAGCACAGCGCCTATGACGCGCTGCCCGCAGCGCTCAAAGCCGCCATCGCGCCGCTGCGCGCCGAGCACAGCTACCTGGCCAAGTACGAGGAACTGCGTGCGCGCAGCCCGTGGCGGCCCAAGCTCACGCAGCAGCAGATCGACGAGGTGGCACCTGCCGTGCACCCGGTGGTGCGCACGCACCCGGAGACCGGCCGCAAGGCGCTGTTCGTGAGCGAGCATTTCACCACCCGCATCGTCGGCATCCCCGAGGACGAGAGCCGTGCGCTGCTCGACGAGCTGTTTGCGCTCAGCGTGCAGCCCGAGCATGTCTACCGCCATGTCTGGCAGCCGCATGACATGGTGTTCTGGGACAACCGCTCGGTGATGCACCTGGCCGCCGGCACGCCGGATCACCTGCGCCGCAAGCTCTACCGCACCACCGTTGAAGGCGAAAGCACCAGGTAACACCCCCAGTCTTCGCGCACTGCGTGTCGCTATCGCCTTCCCCCTTGCAGGGGGCAACACCGATGGCCCGGCGAAGCCGGTTCCATGGTGTTCTTGAAATAAAACCAACCTGGAGTTCTCGCCATGAAACGCTTCACCCGCCGCGCTGCTGCGCTCGTCACTGGCCTGGGCCTTCTTGCCAGCAGTCTTGCCGCCCATGCCGAGGGCCAGTTGCGCATTGCCGAGCAGTTCGGCATCGTCTACCTGCTGCTCAATGTGGCGCAGGACCAGAAGCTGATCGAGAAGCACGGCAAGGCCGCGGGCGTGGACATCAAGGTCGAATTCCTGAAGCTCTCGGGCGGCTCCGCCGTCAACGATGCGCTGCTGTCGGGCAATGTCGAGATTGCGGGCGCCGGCGTCGGGCCGCTGTTCACGCTGTGGGACCGCACCAGGGGCCGGCAGAACGTCAAGGGCGTGGCCTCGCTCGGCAACTTCCCCTACTACCTGGTCAGCAACAACCCGAGCGTGAAGACGATTGCCGACTTCACCGACAAGGACCGCATCGCGGTGCCGGCGGTGGGCGTTTCGGTGCAGTCGCGCGTGCTGCAGTTCGCCTCGGCCAAGCTCTGGGGCGACAAGGACTACGCCAAGCTCGACAAGATCAGCGTGGCCGTGCCGCACCCCGACGCGGCCGCGGCCATCATCAAGGGCGGCACCGAGATCAGCGGCCACTTCGGCAACCCGCCGTTCCAGGAGCAGGAACTGGCCGGCAACCCGAACGCGAAGATCGTGCTCAATTCCTACGACGTGCTGGGCGGCCCCTCGTCCGCCACCGTGCTCTACGCCACGGAGAAGTTCCGCCAGGAGAACCCCAAGACCTACAAGGCCTTCGTCGATGCGCTGGACGAGGCGGCCAGGTTCATCGCCGCCAACCCGGAGAAGGCGGCCGACATCTACCTCAAGGTGAGCGGCGCCAAGACGGACCGCGAGCTGCTGCTCAAGATCATCAAGAACCCCGAGGTGCAGTTCAAGGTCGAGCCGCAGAACACCCTCACGCTTGGCCAGTTCATGCACCGCGTGGGCGCCATCAAGAACGAGCCGAAGTCGGTCAAGGACTACTTCTTCGACGACGCGCACGTGGCGTCGGGCAGCTGACCGCCTCGCGCATTCACCGCATCCACCATGACTGCCCTGTTCTCCCGCTTCCTGCGCGCCGCCGGCCTTGCGCTGGCCGCCGCCAGCCTCGTCGCCACGGCTGGCGCTGCCCATGCCGAAGGCCGCATCAGCATTGCCCAGCAGTTCGGCATTGCCTACCTGATCCTCGACGTGGTGCGCGACCAGCAACTGATCGAGAAGCACGGCAAGCAGGCAGGCGTCGACATCCAGGTCGAGTGGTCCAGCATCTCGGGCGCCACCGCCATGAACGAGGCGCTGCTGGCCAACTCCCTGGACGTGGTGTCGGCCGGCGTGCCGCCGATGCTCACGCTCTGGGACCGCACCCGCGGCAAGCAGAACGTCAAGGCGGTGGCCGCGCTGGGCTCGCTGCCCAACTACCTGCTCAGCAACAACCCGGCGGTGAAGACACTCAAGGACTTCAGCGACAAGGACCGCATCGCCGTGCCGGCGGCGGGCACCGGCTTTCAGTCGCGCACGCTGCAGATCGAGACCGCGCGTGTGTTCGGCAAGGACGACTTCAAGCGCTTCGACCGCCTCTCGGTCAGCCTGCCGCACCCGGAGGCGACCGCGGCGCTGATCGCCGGGGGCTCGGAGATCAACGCGCATTTCTCCAGCGCGCCCTTCTACTACCAGGCGCTGGATGCCAACAAGAACGTGCACAAGGTGCTCAGCTCCTACGACATCCTGGGCGGCCCGGCAACCTTCAACGTGCTCTACACCACGCAGAAGTTCCACGACGAGAACCCCAAGACCTACAAGGCCTTCTACGCCGCGCTGACCGAGGCCGCGCAGTGGATCCGCGCCAACAAGACGCAGGCGGCCGAGACCTTCATCCGCGTGCAGAAGTCCAAGCTGCCGCTGGACTTCGTGCGCCGCGTTGTCGAAGACCCGGAGAACGATTTCACCGTGTCGCCGCAGAAGAGCTTTGTCTATGCCGAAGAGCTGTCCAGGCTTGGCGTGCTGAAGAACCGCGCGGCGTCCTGGAAGGACTATTTCTTCGAGGAAGCCTGGGCCCAGCCCGGGAGCTGAGCGCGTGGATACGCAAGCCCTGCTGCAGGTCGACGGCGTCAGCATCGACTACCGCACGCCGCAGCGCGTGGTGCGCGCCACGCACCGTGTCTCCTTCGACGTGCATGCGGCCGACCGGTTCGTACTGCTGGGGGCCTCGGGCTGCGGCAAGTCCACGCTGCTGAAGTCCATTGCCGGCTTCATTCCTCCGACCGAAGGCCAGATCCGGCTGGACGGCCGCAGCGTCACCCGGCCGGGGCCGGACCGGGTCGTGGTGTTCCAGGAGTTCGACCAGCTGCCGCCCTGGAAGACCGTGCGCGAGAACGTGGCATTCCCGCTGCTGGCCTCGCGCAGCGTGGGCCGGCGCGAGGCGGCCGAGCGCGCCGCGCTCTACCTGGACAAGGTCGGCCTGTCGAAGTTTGCCGACGTGCATCCGCACCAGCTCTCGGGCGGCATGAAGCAGCGCGTGGCGATTGCGCGTGCGCTGGCCATGCAGCCGCAGGTGCTGCTGATGGACGAGCCCTTTGCCGCGCTGGATGCGCTCACGCGCCGCCGCATGCAGGAAGAGCTGCTGGCGCTGTGGGACGAATTCCGCTTCACGCTGATCTTCGTCACCCATTCCATCGAGGAGGCGCTGGTGGTGGGCAACCGCATTGCCATCCTGTCGCCGCACCCGGGCCGGTTGCGGGCCGAGCTCAACAGCCAGTTCGGCCTGCACAGCCTGGGCGGCGTGGAATTCCAGGCTACCGCGCAGCGCATCCACCGCCTGCTGTTCGATGAGCCCGGTGCCGTGGCGCCGGGTTCGGTCGAGGCCGATCTGCGTGCCGGCGAGCGGCTCGCCGGGCCGGCCGTCATCCGCCCGTCGGGCTCGCCCCCTTTCCAGATCGCCGTATGACAGCACCTATCGTCTCCACCCTGGCGCAGGCCTTTGACGCTGCCGCCCGCGTGCCGCCGGTGCGGCCCGAAGTCGAGCACGTGCTGCCGCCCCTGGTCGGCGTGGCGCCGGTGCAGCCGCTGCCGCTGGGCGCGCGTGTCTGGCAGCAGACCTGGCTGCGGCGGCTGGTGATACTGGCGGTGCTGGCCGTGCTGTGGGAACTGGTCGCGCGCTGGCAGGACAACGACCTGCTGCTGCCCACCTTCCTGCAGACCGCGCGGGCGCTGGTGGAGGGTCTGGCCTCGGGCGAGCTGATCGACAAGACCGCCATTTCGCTCTCCGTGCTGCTCAAGGGCTATGCCGCGGGCATCCTCGGTGCCTTCGTGCTGACCACGCTGGCCGTGTCCACCCAGCTGGGGCGCGACCTGCTGTCCACCTTGACGGCGATGTTCAACCCGCTGCCGGCCATTGCGCTGCTGCCGCTGGCGCTGCTGTGGTTCGGCCTGGGGCAGGGCAGCCTGGTGTTCGTGCTGGTGCATTCGGTGCTGTGGCCGCTGGCGCTGGCGACCTATGCCGGCTTTCAGTCGGTACCCGAGCCGCTGCGCATGGCCGGGCGCAACTACGGGCTCACCGGCATCCGCTACGTGCTGCAGATCCTGGTGCCGGCGGCGCTGCCGGCGATCCTGTCGGGGCTGAAGATCGGCTGGGCCTTTGCCTGGCGCACCCTGATCGCGGCCGAGCTGGTATTCGGTGCCTCGTCCGGCAAGGGCGGCCTGGGCTGGTACATCTTCCAGAACCGCAACGAGCTTTACACCGACAAGGTGTTTGCCGGCCTGGTGATGGTGATCCTGATCGGGCTGCTGGTGGAAGGCCTGGGCTTTCGCACGCTGGAGCGGCTGACGGTGCAGCGCTGGGGGCAGCAGCGCTGACGTCAGGCCGGGTGCATCGCCCGCACCAGCGCAGCCGGCGCTCCCAGGGGCGGCATGCCTCGATACACCAGCGGCACGCGCCGTACATGGCACAGCAGCTCATAGGCAATCGTGCCTGCGGCCTCGGCCACGGTGTTGACCGACACCTGCGAACCCCACAGCTCGACCCGGCTGCCGATGCCGGCCGAGGGCAGCAGGCTCAGGTCCACCGTGAGCATGTCCATGGACACGCGGCCGATGGTGCGGGCCAGGTGGCCGTCGATGGCGACCGGCGTGCCGGTGGGCACGCGGCGCGGGTAGCCGTCGGCATAACCCACGGCCACCAGGCCGACGCGGCAGGGTTGCTCGGCGGTGAAAGTGCCGCCGTAGCCCAGTGCGTCGCCCGGGTGCAGCACGCGCGTGGCGAAGACCTTGCTCTCCAGCGTCATCACCGGGCGCAGGCCGTGCTCGGCATTGGCGATCGGGTCGGCGCCGTACAGCAGCACGCCGGGCCGTGCCCAGTCGCGGTAAGCCGCCGGCCAGGCCAGGACGCCGGCGGAGTTGCACAGGCTGCGCGCGCCGGGCAGGCCGGCGGTGGCCTGGTCGAAGGCGGCGATCTGGGCTGGGGTGGCCGGGCAGTCGGGCTCGTCGGCGCGGGCGAAGTGGCTCATCAGCACGATTTCATCCACGCCCTGGCAGGCCACCAGGCGCGCATGGGCCTCGTGCGCTGCGTGCAGCGGGAAGCCGGCGCGGCGCATGCCGCTGTCGAGCTTGAGCCAGACCTGCAGGCCGCGCACGGCGGCGGGTGCCTGCTCCAGCATGCGCAGTTGCTCGTCGTGGTGCACCACCAGCCACAGGCCCCAGGCGCGCGCGGTTTCCAGGTCATGCGCGGCAAACACGCCTTCCAGCACCAGGATCGGCTGGCGGATGCCGCCTTCGCGCAGGGCCAGGGCCTCGTCCAGGAAGGCCACGGCAAAGCCGTCGGCCAGGTCTTCCAGCGCGCGGGCGCAGGCCAGTGCGCCGTGGCCGTAGGCGTCGGCCTTGAGCACTGCCAGCGCGCGGCCGCCGTGCCGCTGCCGCGCAAGCGTGTAGTTGTGGCGCAGCGCGGCCACGTCGATCAATGCACGGCTGGGGCGGCTCGAGGGCGTCATGCGGCGGCTCCCGCCACGGCGGGCAGGGATGCGCTGCGGGCGCGGTGGTAGCGGTCCAGCGCCAGGTCGTCGGCGCGGATGCCGGGGCGGCGGCCGCCGACCAGGTCGGCCAGCAGGCGGCCCGAGCCGCAGGCCATGGTCCAGCCCAGGGTGCCGTGGCCGGTGTTGAGGAACAGGTTGGAATAGCGCGTGGCGCCGACGATGGGCGTGCCATCGGGCGTCATCGGGCGCAGGCCGGTCCAGAACCGGGCCTGCGGCAGGTCGCCGCCGGGGAACAGGTCGTTGGTGACCCATTCCAGGGTTGCGCGCCGGCGCGGGTCCAGCCGCAGGTCGAAGCCGCCCAGCTCGGCCATGCCGCCCACGCGGATGCGGTCGTCAAAGCGGGTGATGGCAATCTTGTAGGTCTCGTCCAGCACGGTGGATTGCGGCGCGCGGCTGGCGTCCAGCAGCGGCACGGTCAGCGAATAACCCTTGACTGGATACACCGGCAGGTCCAGCCCCAGCGGCAGCAGGGCGTCGCGCGAGTAGCTGCCAAAGGCCAGCACGTAGCGATCCGCCGTCAGCACCTGGCCACCGCTGCGCACACCGGTGATGCGGCCACCTTCGGTAAGCAGGCCTTCGACCGCACAGCCAAAGCGGAAGTCCACGCCCAGGCCATGCGCCAGGCCGGCCAGGCGCTCGGTGAAGAGCTGGCAGTCGCCGGTTTCATCACCGGGCAACTGCAGGCCGCCGGCGAGCCGGTCGCGCGCGGCGGCCAGTGCTGGCTCGACGCTGGCCAGCTGGTCGCGGTCCAGCAGGGCAAAGGGCACACCGCATTCCTTCAGCACGGCGATATCGCGCTGCGCCGCGTCGACCTGGGCCTGGGAGCGGAACAGTTGCAGCGTGCCCTGGGTGCGCTGCTCGTATTCGATGCCGGTGTCTGCGCGCAGCTCGCGCAGGCAGTCGCGGCTGTACTCGGCCAGCCGCATCATGCGTTCCTTGTTGATGGCATAGCGCCCGGCGCTGCACTGCGCCAGCATGGCGGCGATCCAGCGCAGCTGGAACAGCGTGCCATCCGGCCGCACCGCCAGTGGCGCGTGGCGGCGCTGCAGCATCCATTTCAGGGCCTTGAGCGGGATGCCGGGCGCAGCCCAGGGGGTGGAGTAGCCGGGCGACACCTGGCCGGCATTGGCAAAGCTGGTTTCGCGCGCGGGGCCGTCCTGGCGGTCGAGCACGGTGACTTCTGCGCCCGCACGGGCCAGGTAGTAAGCGGTGGAAGTGCCGATGACGCCGCCGCCAAGGACAAGGACTTTCATGGTGTGTGCTCTGGATTCAGTGGATTCCGCAACTTTAAGAAAGGTGATGCAGTGGATTTCGCGGTTCTTCTGGTGAAATGCTGGCCAAGCCACTGTTTTTGCAGCGCATCCGCCCGCCTGGAAGTGAAATGCCCGAACTCGACCGCACCGACCGCAAGATCCTCGACCTGCTGCAGCGCCAGGG
>Ga0116227_10001325_pt1 | contig 54689 bp, 46 predicted proteins | sample S1TSphgellanicum_FD_89693 | JGI IMG/M metagenome (GOLD analysis project Ga0116227, IMG submission 89693) | Host-associated microbial communities from peat moss isolated from Minnesota, USA - S1T2_Fb - Sphagnum magellanicum MG | ecosystem: Host-associated > Plants > Peat moss > Unclassified... | reverse complement strand
AGAGGTCATTCGAGAAATAACCTCTAAGGCGTTTGAACATGTGTGATTTTCTAGTGCGGAATGGGGTTAAAAAAGTTGCGCTAATGTAACAATCGATGCGACATATAACAAGGCAACTGGTATGATGAAAGGCAGCTAATTTTGCGCACTCGCGCGCACTTTTTCACACTCATATGAGCCTAACTCGCCAAGACGTCGAAAAGATCGCGCATCTCGCGCGACTGTCCATCACCGAATCCGAGATGCCGGTCTACGTGACCAGCTTATCGAGCATCGTGAATTTCGTGACGGAGCTCTCAGTCGTCGAGACCGGCGCGATCCTGCCCATGGCGCACCCGCTCGACGGTCAGCACCAGCGCCTGCGGCGCGACGCCGTGTCGGAGTCCGACCATCGCGAGAAGTACCAGTTGAATGCGCCCAGCGTTCAAGCGGGACTGTATGTCGTGCCGCGGGTCATCGAGTAAGGCGATTTTCGAGCCCACGTGACGATGCTGCATAATCTCACTCTCGGCGAGCTAGCCGACCGCCTCGCTGACGGGCGGATTTCGAGCGTGGAGCTCACGCGCCATTTTCTGGCGCGTATCGAGCGCCTGAACCCCGCGTTGAATGCGCTCATCACCCTGACCGCCGAGACCGCCTTGCAGTCGGCGGCGGCCGCGGACCTCCGGCTGGCGGCTGGCGAGCGTGCGCCCCTGCTCGGTATCCCGCTCATTCACAAAGACATTTTTTGCACGGACGGCATACGCACCAGCTGTGGTTCGAGGATGCTGGATAATTTCATCGCGCCCTACGATGCCACCGTGGTCGCGCGGCTGAAGTCGGCCGGCGCGGTCATGTTGGGCAAGGCCAACATGGACGAATTCGCCATGGGGTCGTCCAACGAGACCAGCTACTACGGCCCGGTCAAGAACCCGTGGGATCTCAAGAAGGTGCCGGGCGGATCGTCGGGTGGGTCGGCGGCGGCGATGGCGGCACGGCTGGCGGCGTACACCACCGGCACCGATACGGGCGGATCCATTCGCCAGCCCGCGGCCCTGACCGGCGTCACCGGACTCAAACCGACCTATGGCCGAGTCTCGCGCTACGGCATGATTGCCTATGCCTCCAGCCTCGATCAGGCGGGCGTTTTCGCCCGCAGCGCGGCCGATGCGGCGCGCGTCCTCAAGGTGATCGCCGGCTTCGATCCGCTCGACTCGACCAGCGTGGATGAGCCCGTACCCGATTATCCAGCACTGCTGGAGGGGCCTCTCACGGGGCTCAGGATCGGCATCCTGCGCGAGTTTTTCGACGGTCTGGACGCGCGCAATGCGTCCCTCATCCACGAGGCGCTGAAGGTCTATGGCTCGCTGGGGGCCACCACGGTGGAGGTGAGTTTGCCGCATCTACCCTTGTCGGTGCCGGCGTACTATGTGGTGGCGCCGGCCGAGGCGTCGTCCAATCTGTCGCGCTTCGACGGTGTGCGTTTCGGTTATCGTTGTGCTGATCCTCGGGATCTGTCGGACCTGTACGAGCGCTCGCGCGGCGAGGGCTTCGGCATCGAGGTGAAGCGGCGCATCATGACCGGTACCTACGTGTTGTCGACCGGCTACTTCGATGCGTATTATCTGAAGGCGCAACGGGTACGGCGGCTCATCACCGACGATTTTCGCGCAGCGTTCGAGAAGGTCGATCTGTTGATCGGACCGACCACGCCCACCCCGGCATTCGATATCGGGGCGAACATCGAGGATCCGGTCACCATGTACTTGAACGACATCTACACGGTGAGCGCGAATCTTGCGGGGCTGCCGGGGATGTCGCTGCCCTGTGGCTTCATCGAGGGGCTGCCCATGGGTCTGCAGCTCCTCGGACCGCATTTTTCCGAGGGTCAATTATTGCGGGCGGCGCATCAGTTTCAGACAGCCACCGACTGGCATACGCATGCGCCGCGCGGGTACGAGTGATGGCTGACTGGGAAGTGGTCATCGGCCTCGAGATCCACGCGCAGCTCGCGACGCACACCAAGATCTTTTCGGGCAGCGCGACCGCGTACGGTGCGCCGCCCAACACCCAGGCCAGTCTGGTGGATCTCGCGTACCCGGGCGTGCTGCCGGTGCTAAACGCCGAAGCGGTGCGCATGGCGGCGAAGTTCGGGCTTGCCATCGGCGCGACCGTGGCCACGCGTTCGATCTTCGCGCGCAAAAATTACTTCTACCCCGACCTGCCGAAGGGTTATCAGATCAGCCAGTACGAGCATCCGATCGTGAGCCGCGGCACACTGACCGTGATGCTCGAGGATGGAGTGACCAAGACCATCGGCGTCACGCGCGCGCACTTGGAGGAAGATGCCGGGAAGTCGCTGCATGAGGGATTGGCGCATGCCAGCGGCATCGACCTGAATCGCGCCGGCACCCCATTGCTCGAAATCGTTTCCGAGCCGGACATGCGTTCCGCCAAGGAAGCGGTGGCGTATATGAAGAAGATCCACACGCTGGTGCGCTACCTCGAAATCTGCGACGGCAACATGCAGGAGGGTTCGTTCCGCTGCGATGCCAATGTCTCGGTGCGTCCGCGCGGCCAGGAGACATTCGGCACGCGGGCGGAAATCAAGAATTTGAATTCGTTTCGTTTCGTCGAAAAGGCCATTCACTACGAGGTTGCGCGGCAGATCGAACTGATCGAGAGCGGCGGCAAAGTGATCCAGGAAACGCGGCTGTACGATTCGGACAAGGACGAGACGCGTCCGATGCGCTCCAAGGAGGAAGCCAACGATTACCGCTACTTCCCGGACCCCGACTTGTTGCCCGTGGAGATCGACGAGACGTTCATCGCGGCGGTGCGTGCGACGCTGCCGGAATTGCCGGACGACAAGGCGGCGCGGTTTGTGCGCGACCTGGGGCTGTCCGCCTACGACGCCGGGGTTTTGAGCGCGAGCCGTGAACTCGGCGCCTACTTCGAGGCGGTGGTGGCGGCACTCGGTGCGGCACACGCCAAGCTGGCGGCGAATTGGGTGATGGGCGATCTGTCCAGCGCGCTCAATCGTGACAACCTCGAGATCACGGCCGCGCGTGTGCCGCCCGAGGCATTGAGCGCCATGCTGAGGCGCATCGTCGATGCGACCATCTCGGGCAAGATCGCCAAGGATGTGTTCGAGGCCATGTGGACCGAGGGCCGTAGCGCCGACGAAATCATCGAGGCAAAGGGTTTGCGACAGATCACCGATGCGGGCGCCATCGACGGCGTGATCGATGCGGTGATCGCTGCTAACCCGAAGCAGCTCGCCGACTATCGCGCGGGCAAGGACAAGCTGTTCGGGTTCTTCGTCGGACAGGTCATGAAGGCCACGGGCGGCAAAGCCAACCCCGCGCAGTTGAACGACCTGTTGAAGGCCAAGCTCGGCGCAAGCGGTGACGCTCCCAATGCATGATCGGGATTCGTTGCATCGGTTCATGTTCGAGCACTATCCGATTCGCGGGCACCTGGTACACCTGGACGCGTCCTGGCAGGCATTGATCGAACATCGGCAATATCCCGCAGCGATCCGTAACACGCTGGGCGAGGCGGTGGCGGCCTCCTTGCTGCTGGCCGCGACGATCAAGTTCGATGGCGTGCTGTCGCTGCAATTGCAAGGTGCCGGGCCGGTGCATCTGTTGCTCGCTCAGTGCACCAGCGGTTTGGGGGTACGCGGACTCGCGCGCGTCAGGGAGACCGCTGACACCTCCGGCGCCGACCTGTCCGCCGATATCGCCGAGTTGATCGGCGCGGGTAACCTCACGGTCACGGTGGAAAGCGAGGACGGGTCGCAGCGCTACCAGGGCATCGTCTCCATCACGGGCGCACGTCTGGCGGATTCGCTGCAGGTCTACTTCGAGAATTCCGAGCAGCTACCGACGCGTCTCTGGTTGTACGCGGATGATCAGGGGGTGTCGGGCATGCTGCTGCAGCGGTTGCCCGGCGAGGGCGGCGGCGTCGCCGCGGGCGCGCAGACGCTGGGCAAGCCGGCGGCGTACCTCGCGGCGCCCGCGGACGTGGCTGCGGACGCGCTCGAGGATGCCTGGCGCCGGGTGCAATTGATCGGCGCGACCTTGACGGCGGAGGAACTGCGGACGCTGACCGATGCGCAAATCTTGCACCGCCTGTTCAACGAGGACGACGTGCGGCTGTACGAGCCGTCGCCGGTGTATTTTCGCTGCCGCTGTTCGCGCGAACGCGTGAGCGGCATGTTGCAGGGTCTCGGCGAGAAGGAGACGCGGTCCATCATCGCCGAACGCGGTGAGGTCGAAGTGAGCTGCGATTTCTGTAATCGTGCCTACTCGTTCGACGCGGTGGATGTGGAGCGGTTGTTCAAGCCCAGCGCCGGGGCCATCGCCGGCGGCTCCGTTCACTGACCCGTGCGGTTTGAACGGCGGCGGCTCGAGCGGCCGATGATTGCCCGGGAGCCTGTCTGACTAATACGCGTGGCCGCGAGCGCGGCAGATGTCCCCGCAGTCGGGGCGGAGCCGAAGTCACACAGGCTCCTCGCCACCGCTTGCGCTCCATCATGTTTGCGGTCATCTGCGCCGCGCTGTCGTGCGCCGCCGCGCCGCGCCGCGTGTGCGCCGACCCGCCCGCAAGCGACGCGCCCACGCCGTTCTATGCAGAACCCTTCGAAAAGGCCCCGTCGGCGGCCGCGCTGACCGCGGTGGGCCGTGCGCTGTTCTTCGACAAGTCGCTGTCGGCCTCCGGCACGATGGCGTGCGCGACCTGTCATGACCCCGCGCATGCATTCGGGCCGGCGAACGCAGCGGCGGTACAGCGCGGTGGCGGCGATGGCAGGCGCCCGGGGGTGCGCGCCGTACCGTCGCTCATGTATACGCAGAACATCCCGCCGTTCACCGAGCATTATTTCGACGACGACGGTAATGACAGCGTCGATCAGGGCCCCGCCGGGGGGCGCACCTGGGACGGTCGTGCGCAGTCCGCGCACGAACAGGCGCGGCTGCCGCTATTATCGCCGTTCGAGATGGGGAATCCGAGCGCCGGCGCGGTCGTCGCGCAGGTGCGCCGCGCCGCGTATGCGGCGCAATTTCGCGATACCTTCGGCGCCCGCGTGTTCGACGATGAGGCGGCGGCATTCATCGCCGTACTCCTGGCGCTAGAGACGTATGAGCAGACTCCGGCGGACTTCTATCCCTACACCAGCAAGTACGATGCGTGGTTGCGGGGTACGGCGACACTCACTGCAGCGGAGGCGCGGGGCTTGGCCGCGTTCAACGATCCGGCGCGGGGGAATTGTGCTCGCTGTCATCCCAGCGCGATGCGCGCCGGAGCGCTGCCGCAGTTCACCGATTTCGGCTACGCCGCGCTCGGTGTGCCGCGCAACCCGGCGATTCCGGCCAATGCGCTTGCCGGGTACGTCGACCTTGGGCTGTGCGGGCCGCTGCGCACCGACTTGCGCGAACGCGGCGAGTACTGCGGTTTGTTTCGCACACCGTCACTGCGCAACGTCGCCACGCGTCGCGTGTTTTTTCATAACGGTGGCATGCATCGCCTGGTGGATGCCGTGCGCTTTTACGCCGAGCGCGATACCCGGCCGCAGAAGTGGTACCCGCGCAACGCGGATGGCAGCGTGCATGAGTTCGACGATCTACCCGCAAAATATGCCGGCAACGTCGACCGGGAAGCGCCGTTCGATCGGCACGCCGGCGAGAGTCCGCGCCTTGGCGAGGGAGACATCCGGGATCTCGTGGCGTTCTTGGGGACGCTGACGGATGGTTACGTGCCGGCCACCGCTCGTTGAGGCCCTAGAGGTCGACACGCTCAATTTGGCCTTTCTTTAAGCCGCTCGGGTGAACAAAACGGTGCCGCAAGGGTCCCATGCCTCAACGGCCGCGCATTGCGGCAATTCCGAGGAAACTCCCATGCGTCATATTTCGTGGTTGCTCCGGGCGCTGACCGTGATGTTATGCCTGCGAAGCGTTGCTGCGATGGCGGCCGACACCGTGCCGATCCGCGTGACGAACGATGGTACGGACGCCATCATCGTCTCGCTGTACGACATGAATACCAATCCCCGCGGTAAATTGCTGTCGCATCAGACGATCAACGGTTTTGCCTCGATTCCGATCGCGGTGAGCCCCGATGCGGACGGTAACGGGCATGTGTATTGGAGGGCCGTGACCGCGGATCGCGACATGCGCCAGTGCGGGCGCAAGGACAAGCCCGGGCTGGCCAAAGACGCCACGGTGCATGTATATGCGAAGTCGGACTGCCCGTCGAAGCGGTGAAGCAATCTCAGAGCGCCGACACTCCGGCGAGTTCGGTGAGGCTCAAGGTGCGAGTCAGGGCGATGAACTCGCGTATATAGGCCGAGTCCGCGGCGGTGCGGCTGGTCGCGGCATAGAGTTCGCAGCTTAGGCCGTGCTCGGTGATGGGGCGCGACACCACGTAACCGCGTTCCAGGTAATTGCCCACCGTCCACGAGGGCAGCGCCGCGATGCCACGACCGCTCGCGACTAATTGCAGTATGGCCACGGTCAATTCGGCGGTTCGCCGTTTGGGGTCGATACCCGCCGGTATCAGGCAGTGTTTCATCACGTCCAGCATCTCGTCGGGCACGGGGTAGGTGATGAGCGTCTCGTCTGCGAAGTCGGCGGCCTCTAGCCAATGTTTTGCGGCCAGCGGGTGGCGGGGACTCATTAGGGCGACGCTCTGGTAGCGAAACAGCGGGCTGAACACCACGTTGGGGTGGGCTGCCTGCGCGTCGTGGATGATGGCGAGTTCCGCCTCGGCGCTTTCCAGCAGCGGCAGAGGATCGACCACGAACCCGGAAATGATGTCGAGTTCCACCTCGGGCCAGAGGGGGCGATAGGCGTCCATGGCGGGCATCAACCAGTCGAAGCAGTTGTGGCATTGCACCGCGATACGTAAGGGTCCGGCGCGGCCTTGTGCCAGCCGGGCGACGTCTCTACCGGCCTCGGCGACCAGCGGAAGGACGGTCCTGGCCAGGGATACCAGACGGGTGCCGATGGCGGTGAAGCGCAGCGGCCGGATATTTTTCTCTACCAGGGCGGCGCCATAGTGGCTTTCCAGCGCCTTGAGTTGATGCGACAGCGCGGATTGCGTCAGAAACAGGCGAGCCGCGGCCTTGGAGAGGCTGCCGCACTCGGCCAGGGATAGCAGGGTTTCCAGGTGACGGAGCTCGAGCGCGGTGGTGGCCATGAGCGACTTTCATCCATACCATGAAGATAATGAGATTGTGTCATAACGGCGATACCGGCATGCTGTAGAGATAGAAATCCATTTTTGGAGCGTCGCGATGGCAAATAGGATGGCGGTGTCGTTCGAGTTCTTCCCGCCCGGCGATGATGCGATGGGACGGCAGCTATGGGATGCCATTCAGCGCTTGGCGCCCTTGCGACCGGACTTCGTCTCGGTCACCTATGGGGCGGATGGTTCGACCCGCTCACGCACGCATGAATGTGTGCTGCGGATCCTGCGCGAGACGGAATTGCGGGTGGCGCCCCATCTGACCTGCGTCGGCGCCTCGCGGGAGGAAGTATTGGGCATCGCCCAGGATTATTGGCGCAACGGGGTGCGGCAGATGGTGGCGTTGCGCGGTGATCTGCCGGATAGCCCGGCGCCGGGCGTCGGTGGCGCTGCCGTCACCCCGCAAAGCCCCACGCCGGGGGTCGCCGCGCCGGTCGGCCCCGCAGCGGTGTTGGCTGCATCGCCGGGTCGGGCCGAGGAGGTGGGTTCCAAGACCCGTTCTGGAGGCTTCAAGTATGCCTCCGATCTAGTGCTGGGGCTGAAGCAAACCGCGAACTTCGACATCTCGGTGGCGGCCTATCCCGAAGGTCATCCGGAGTCTGGGACCGTCGAGGCGGACCTCGAGAACCTGAAGCGCAAGATCGATGCCGGCGCGAGCCGCGCCATCACGCAATTCTTTTTCGATACGGACGTGTTCCTGCGCTACCGCGATCGCTGCGCGGCTCTGGGCATGACGGTGAACATCGTGCCGGGAATTCTGCCCATCACACGGTTCCCGCAGCTGCTGCGCTTCGCACAGCGCTGTGGCACGGCGGTACCCGATTGGCTGCGCGGCCGCTTCGACGGCCTGGACGACGATGCGGAGACCCGCCGTATGATCGCGGCGCATATCGCCATCGAACAGGTGCAGCGTCTGCGACAGCACGGCGTGGAAGAATTTCACTTCTACACGCTGAATCGGGCCGAGTTGACCTACGCGATCTGTCACGCGATGGGATTGCGGCCGCGGTCGGTCGACACCGCGCGGGTGGCTTGAATGGAGACACGGCGGTTGGCGGCGCGGCCGGCGGCGTTGCTCGCGTTGCTCGAGCGGCAGATCGTGGTGCTCGACGGCGCCATGGGAACGATGATTCAGCGGCACACGCTGGGCGAGGCGGATTTTCGCGGCGAACGCTTCGCCGGCTGGCCCAGCGATCTGCGCGGCAACAACGATCTGCTTGCCATCACCCAGCCTAAGATCATCGGCGACATTCACCGTCAGTACCTGCTCGCGGGCGCGCACGTCATCTCCACCAACACGTTCAACTCCACGCCGGTCTCGCAGACGGATTACCGGATGGAGTCCTTGGTGCCGGAGCTCAACTCGAGCGCGGCGCGGGTCGCGCGGCAGGCGGCCGACGAGGTGACCGCCGCCACCGGGATTCAGCGTTTCGTCGCCGGGGCCTTGGGCCCCACCGGGCGGACGGCGTCGCTGTCGCCGGATGTGAACGATCCGGGCTTCCGCAACATCACCTTCGACGAGTTGGTGGCGGGCTATTCGATCGCGGCGCGCGCGCTCATCGAGGGCGGGGTCGATCTGATCCTGATCGAGACGGTGTTCGACACCTTGAACGCCAAGGCGGCGTTGTTCGCGGTCCGCGAAGTGCTCGACGCGATGGACGTGGAGCTGCCCATCATGGTCTCGGGGACGATCACCGATGCCTCGGGGCGGACCTTGTCCGGACAAACCACGGAGGCGTTCTGGAATTCCATCCGTCATGCCCGGCCCACCATCATCAGCTTGAATTGCGCACTGGGCGGCAAGCAGCTGCGGCCCTACGTCGCGGAGCTTGCGCGGATCGCGGACACGTTCGTGTGCGCGTACCCCAACGCGGGATTGCCGAACGCCTTCGGCGAATACGACGAAACCCCGGAAGAAATGGCGGAAATCTTGCGCGAATTCGCCGCCAGCGGTTTCCTCAACATGCTGGGTGGCTGCTGCGGCACGACGCCGGACCACATCCGGGCGATGGCGAACGTCGCCGCCGGCATGGCGCCTCGGGTCATTCCTAAGATTCCGCGTGCCTGCCGCCTGTCCGGCTTGGAGCCGCTCACCATCGATGCGCGGAGTTTGTTCGTCAACGTGGGCGAGCGTACGAACGTCACCGGCTCGGCGAAGTTCCGCAAGTTGATCGAGGCCAACGACTATGCGGCGGCCGTCGATATCGCGCGGCAGCAGGTCGCGAACGGTGCGCAGATCATCGACGTCAACATGGACGAGGGCATGCTCGATTCGCAGGCGGCGATGACGCGATTCCTGTGTCTGATCGCGGGCGAACCGGATATCGCGCGCGTGCCGGTGATGATCGATTCCTCGAAGTGGTCGGTGATCGAAGCGGGCCTGAAATGCGTGCAGGGCAAGTCCATCGTCAACTCCATCAGCCTGAAGGAAGGCGAAGAGGCGTTTCTGCTGCATGCGCGCAAGGTGATGCGCTACGGCGCGGCGGTGGTGGTCATGGCCTTCGACGAGCAGGGTCAGGCCGACACCATCGAGCGCAAGGTGGCGATCAGCGAGCGTGCCTTCAAGTTGCTCACGGAGAAACTTGGCTTTCCGCCCGAGGACATCATTTTCGATCCGAATATCTTCGCCGTGGCGACCGGCATCGAGGAGCATAACCGCTATAGCCTGGATTTCATCGAGGCCACGGCGGCGATCAAGCAGCGCATGCCGGATGTGCATGTCAGCGGCGGCGTGAGCAACGTGTCGTTCTCCTTCCGCGGCAACGAGCGCGTGCGCGAAGCCATGCACTCGGTGTTTCTATACCATGCGATTCGTGCCGGCTTGACCATGGGCATCGTGAACGCGGGGCAACTCGCGATCTACGAGGACATTCCCGCCGATCTCAAGGAGCGCGTCGAGGATGTCATCCTGGCGCGCCGTGCCGATGCCACGGAACGTTTGCTCGAGATCGCGGAGCTGTTCAAGGGCGGCGGTACGATCAAGCGCGGCGACGATCTGGAGTGGCGCAAGCTGCCGGTGGAGCAGCGTCTGCAGCATGCGTTGGTGAAGGGACTGGATGAGTTCGTGCTGGCGGATACCGAGGAGGCGCGGCTGGTCGCCAAGCGACCGCTCGATGTGATCGAGGGACCGCTGATGGATGGCATGAACATCGTCGGCGATCTTTTCGGGGCGGGGAAGATGTTCCTGCCGCAGGTGGTGAAGTCGGCGCGGGTGATGAAGAAGGCCGTCTCGGTGCTGATTCCCTATATCGAGCAGGAGAAGTCGGGAGGCAGTCGCTCTAACGGCAAGGTGGTGATCGCCACGGTGAAGGGCGATGTGCACGACATCGGCAAGAACATCGTCGGCGTAGTCTTGCAATGCAATAACTTCGAGGTGGTGGATCTCGGGGTGATGGCGTCCTGCGAGAAGATCCTCGAGGCCGCCACGCGCGAGGGCGCCGATTTTATCGGACTGTCGGGGCTCATCACCCCCTCGTTGGACGAGATGGTGCACGTCGCCAAGGAGATGCAGCGTCTGGGCTACAAGCAGCCCTTGCTGATCGGTGGCGCGACCACGTCGCCGGCGCACACGGCGGTGAAGATCGATCCGCAGTATGCGGGCGCGGTCATCTACGTGAAGGACGCATCGCGCTCGGTGGGCGTGTGTCAGCAGCTCGTGACCAAGGAGACGCGCGAGGCGTACGTGGCCAACATCAAGTCCGAGAACGAACGGCGCCGTGAACAGCATCGCAACAAGAGCGCGAAGGCGCCGCAGCTGTCCTTGAGTCAGGCGCGGGCGAAGAAATTCAAGATCGATTGGGCCGGCTATACGCCGCCCGTGCCCTCGTTCTTAGGCGTCCGCGCCTTCGATCATTACCCGCTCGCGGAACTGGTGCCCTACATCGACTGGATGCCGTTCTTCAACGCGTGGGAGTTCGCCGGCAAGTTTCCCGACATCCTCAAGGATCCGATCGTCGGCGAGGCGGCCAGCAATCTGTATGCGGACGCGCAGCGCATGCTGCAGGTTCTGGTGAAGGAGCAATGGCTGGAGGCGCGTGCCGTGGTGGGCTTCTTTCCGGCCAATTCGGTGGGCGACGACGATATCCAGCTGTACACCGACGACAGCCGGCAGACCACGGGGTTGCGGTTGCATCACTTGCGGCAGCAGAAGGCGAAACCGCAGGATCAGGCGCAATCGTGTCTGACGGATTTCGTCGCGCCGGCGCCAAGCGGGCGGGCCGACTATATCGGCGCCTTCGCCGTGACCGCCGGTATCGGCATCGACGCGCGGGTGGCGGCGTTCGAGGCGGCGCACGACGACTACAGCAGCATCATGTTGAAGGCATTGGCGGATCGTCTCGCCGAGGCGTTCGCGGAGCGTATGCACGAGCGCGTGCGACGCGAGTTCTGGGGCTACGCAACGGACGAGCAGCTCGACGGCACGGCCCTGATTCGCGAGGAGTATCGCGGCATCCGGCCCGCTCCCGGCTATCCGGCCTGCCCGGATCATACGGAGAAGGCGACGCTGTGGCGGATGCTGGACCCGGAGCGCAATGCCGGCATCCAACTCACCGAGTCGTTCGCCATGTTCCCGACCGCCGCGGTCAGCGGGTTCTATTTCTCGCACCCCCAAGCGCATTATTTCGGCGTCGGCAAGATCGATAGGGATCAGGTGATGAGTTACGCGCAGCGCAAGGGCATGGATCAGGCCGAGGCGGAGCGCTGGCTCGCGCCCGTGCTCGGCTACGATCCCGATGCGCCGGACGCGGCCAATGCGGCGTAGCAGGGCGCGGCGTCAGGCCGGCTCGTTGCTGCCTTGTTCGTTGCGACTCGTCTGCGGCGTATTCTTGAAATCGTCGGGCTGCAAGCGGTACCTTGCCAGCAACTTGTAGAAATCGGTGCGGTTGCGTTTGGCGAGACGCGCGGACTGGGTGACATTGCCCGCGGTGGTCTTGAGGTTGGTCTTGAGGTAGGCGACGGCAAATTCTTCGCGGGCTTCATCGTAGGTCGGTACCGCTTTCGCGTCCTTGCCCAGCGAGCGTTGTACGAACTCCTTGGTGATGACCTTGCCGTGCGACATCGCCACGTTCTGTTTGACCAGTTCGAATAGCTGGCGCACGTTGCCGGGCCAGTCGGTGGTGGCGAGCAGTTCGATGGCTTCGGGCGAGTAGATCTTTTTCTTGCCGTCGTCTTCGGTCGCTTGTTCCAGAAAATGCGACACCAGCAGGGGGATATCCTCGCGGCGCCGACCCAGGGGTGGTATCTCGATCGGCAGGATATTGATCTGGTAATACAGCTCCTGGCGAAACTCGCCGGCCTCGGTGAGCGGTTTGAGATCTCGCGACGTGGTGCAGATCACGCGCACCTCCGGGGTGCCGCTCAAGACGCGGGCCAGTTCGACCTGGAGCCGCAACGGCAGATCGCCGATTTCGTCGAGCAACAGCGTGCCGCCCCGCGCCGCCTCCAATGCGCCGCGTTGAGTTGGCGAGGCATTGTTTGAATCCAACGCACGCTTGCCGAACAGTTCATCTTCCAGGGCGTGTTCGTCGCTGTTGCGGCAGCTCACGGCGACGAAGGGTTTCTCACGTCGCGAACTCGCGGCGTGGATGGCACGTGCGAGGAGTTCCTTGCCGGTGCCGTTCTCGCCGGTCAACAGCACCGGCGCGTCGCCGCCGGCCGCGCGGTTCGCGAGGCTCAGACGGTCCTCCATGAGCTGACTGCGCGATACGATCTGCGAGCGCCAATCGCCTTCTACCAGGGTGAACGTGGAGGTTTCGACGGCGCGCTGCACCTGACCGAGCAATTCGGCCTTCTCCACCGGCTTCACCAAGAAGCCGAAGGCGCCGCGCTGTGTGGCCTGTACCGCATCGGCGATGGTGCCGTGCGCGGTGAGGATGATCACCGTCATGGTGGGCCAGCGGCTCTTCAATTCCTTCAGCAGGCTGAGCCCGTCCATTCCCTCCAGGCGCAGGTCGGTGATGACGAGGTTCGGACGTGCGCGCACGCTGGCATCCAAGGCGGCCTGCGCGTCCGCCACAGCCTCGACGCTGTAATTGGCCTGGGTCAAACGGGTCGTTATGCGACGCCGGGATTCCGGGTCGCTATCGACCACCATAATGCGGGCCTTCCGCAGGGTGGCCGACGGCTTGGGGTCCGGCGTAATTCCGAAGCCGAGCGAGGCCGTGCTTGGCGGAGATAGGTCCTTCATGAACTGTGCTCGTCCGATACTGTTTGTCCACCATCGTAGGGCGATCTGTCATAACGAAACTAGCAGCGACGCGGCCCAAAGGCTGTAGGGGAATGGATTCAAATGGCGCGTTCGGTATTACATATGCGGGCGATCTTGCGGAAGTGTGACGGCGGTCGCGTGGTGGATGCCTCTCGCATGGCGCCGTTGGCGATGCGGAAGTAAACGAAGCGCGATGCGGCGGTCGGTCCGCAGGCTTGGACGCTCCAAATCCTGCCGGGGTAAAGCTGGTTCGCTCAATGGTATTGCGGCGGAACTGGCGCTATTCTGCCGACATGACCACCGCTCCGATGTTCCTGGCGCTGTCGCCGACGACCTTGGCCGATTGTCTGCCGCGCCGGCAGATCATGAGCGCGGACCTTCATCCCTTGTGGGCAGACATGCCGCGGGTAGCGGGACCGGCTTACACGGTGCGCTGTTGCCCCGGAGACAATTTGATGCTGCATGCGGCCATCTATCGTGCGCCGGTGGGCTCGATCGTGGTCGTGGAGGGCGGCGATGCCGAGTACGCGCTGGCCGGCGGCAATGTGTGCGCGGTGGCGCAGAAGCGGGGGATCACGGCGTTCGTGCTCGACGGCGTGGTGCGGGACATCGCGGAGATTCGCTCGATGCGCTTTCCGGTGTTCGCGAAGGGCGTGATTCCGAAGCCTGGAAAGAAAGCACTCATCGGTGCGCTGTCGCAGCGCATACGATGCGGCGGCGTCGAGGTGGAGCCGCTCGACATGATCGTGGCCGACGAAGAGGGTATCGTGGTGGTGCCCGCTGCGGAGTGCTCCGCGGTCCTCGAGGCCGCCCGCACACGCGCCGCAGCGGACTCGAGCGAATCACTGGAGGCGTGGGAGGCCGCTCACCGGGCGCGGGTGATGCAAAGTCTCGCGGACCAGGGCTTCACCGACTGACCGTTTCAACGGGGCGCGGCCGCTCCCAGGATGATGCGGGCGAGGCCGGCATAATCGCCGTCGAAATGATGGCCTCCCTTGAGCTTGACGACGATGGACCTGTGCGGATCGAGCTTGGGGCACAGCGTGTCGCTCTCCTGGTCTCCATAGATGCACAGCACCGGAATTCCGGTAATTTTATCGACCTCGGGCAGGGTCGCTGGCCCCGAATCGTCGTCCGCGATCCAGCTCGTCATGTGGAACTCGAACAGCGCATGTTCGGACATCCCCATGACGGCGGTCAGCGCCACGTGCGAGCGCGTGGCCTCGCTTAAGCGGTTGACCGCGAACGGCAGCACATCCGCGCCCTGGGAATAACCGATCAACAACACTCGTTGCTTGCCGAGTTTGCTCAAATAATAGCGGGTCATCCGATCGATATCCGTGGCAAGACCGGCCGGCGTCCGCGCGCCCCAGAAATAGCGCAACGAATCGAGCCCGATCACGGGAATACCGGCCGCGGACAGCGCGGCGGCGACATCCTTGTCGAGTCCCGCCCAACCGCCGTCGCCGGACAGGATGATGGCGAAGCTATCGCCGGGGGTGGCGCCTGGCTGCGCCGGCACGGTCACGATCGGTAGATCGGCCAGTTCGCTCGGCACCGACGAGGCCGGCGCCGCGGGATGTTGCGCCATCATCGTCTCGAAGGCCGCACCGAGCGGCGGGGTCCACAGCGTCGGCGCGGAGTCGGGGCCGACGGTCTGCGCGGCGGGCACCGTGACGAACTGGGCTCCGGGCACCTGGGCGACAAAATTGCGGATGGTGGCGAGTTCGCAGGCCGGGTGATCCGCGCTTTGCACCACGATCCAGGAGTTGCCCGGTTGCTGCGACGGCAGGAAGTCGACGGCGTTGCCGCGGGGCTGGGGCGTGAACTCGAGCCCGGAGCCCTTGCACAAGGGTTTGGCGAGCTCGTAGGCCGGACAAAAATCCAAACTGACGGCACCGGCGAAGGTGTTCTTGGGCGACTGGATCAGCGTGGCGTACGCGAGGGTGGCGCCCGCGGAATAGCCCGCCAAAATCGGCGTGATATAGGTGGGCAGACGGAAGTACGCCTGCACGAAGCGACTCAAGTTCTCCAGATCCCCATCGGGATAGACGCATTGGCCGCCGTCCGTGGCCAGGGCTGCATTGAGCTTCGCCGTATCGATGCCGGCCACCATCGCGCCCTGCGCGGCGATTCGCTGGGCCATGGCGGTCATGGCCGGGGTCCAGCCGTCGCTGTTCGACAGCAACAGCACGAATCCCTGCGGCGAGCCATGCGGCACGTACACGGTGAAGTTCGCGAACCGGCCGTGGCTCAGCAGCTGTTCGGTGACCGGGGTCCACACGGGAGCCGCAGCGGTCACTGGCGCCTTGAGGTGACGCAGCAGCCAGCCTCCGGCCGCGAGGATGATGATGAATGCCGCCAAAGCCAGTACTGCGCGCCAGTGTCTCAGGGGATACGCCTCGCCGAATGACAGATCCGCAGTATGACACCGAGCCGGTACGCCCGAGTTGCGTCAGCGTCGCGGTGCGGGGTAGGCATCGATGTCACTGAGCATGTCCGCACCGCCGAGCGTTTGCATCTGACCCATGATCCAGTCGCGCCGTTGCAGGATGTAGCGCGAGGGGGCGGCCGCGGAGAAGCGCTGTGGATTGGGCAGCACCGCGGCCAGCACGGCGGCATCGCTACGCGACAGATGCGCCGCGCTCTCATGGAAGAAGCGCCGCGCCGCGGCTTCGGCACCGTAGGTCCCATAACCGAACTCGGCGATGTTCAAATAGACCTCGAGGATGCGCCGCTTCGGCCACAAGCCCTCGATCAACACGGTGAACGCCGCTTCCAAGCCCTTGCGGAAGTAACTGCGACCGGACCAGAGAAACAAGTTCTTGGCCACCTGCTGGCTGATGGTGCTGGCGCCGTGCACGCGGTGGCTGTGCTGATTGAGCGCGTAGGCCTTCTCGATGGCTTCGACATCGAAGCCATGATGCTCCGGGAATTTCTGATCCTCGGAGGCGACCACCGCCAGCGGTAGATTGGGTGAGATGCGGTTCAGGTCCACCCAGGTGTGGCTAAAGACGTAGGATGAATCTCTGGCCGCCCAGGCGGAGAAACCGGTCTCCGCCATGAACGCGCTGTACGGCGGGTTGATCCAGCGGAACAGCAACACGCATCCCACCGCCGACACGACGCAGGCCAGCACCACGAGCAGCGCCCCGCGGACGAGCGTGCCCAGCCATGATCTTCTGCCCGCCATGTGCCGATCGGTGCCGCGCCGCTTCGGCGTTACTCCTCGACCTTGCGTACGGACTTCATGACGATGGCGTCGAGCGGCACGTCGTCCATACCCTTGCGCCGGCCGGTCTCGACGGCCGCGATCTTGTCGATCACGTCCATGCCCTCGACCACGCGCGCGAATACCGCATAGCCGAAATTGCCGCGACTATGATCGAGAAAGTCGTTGTCCTTCAGGTTGACGAAGAACTGCGAGGTCGCGCTGTGGATGTCGTTGGTGCGGGCCATGGAGAGCGAGCCGCGCGAATTCTTCAGTCCGTTGTCCGCCTCGTTCTTGATCGGCGCCAGGGTTTTCTTCTGTGTCATGTCGTCGGTGAAGCCGCCGCCCTGAATGACGAAGCCCGGTACGATGCGATGAAAAATCGTGCCGTCGAAGAACCCGTCGTCGATGTACTTCTGGAAATTGGCCACCGAGATGGGTGCCTCTTTCTCGAAGAATTCGATGGTGAAATCGCCCAAGGAGGTTTCGAAAAGAATCATGTGCGTTCCTGTTGTGATGAATGACTTGCTTGGATTGATGATGTCATCGAGGGTGTAGGTGAACGTTCGGCGGTACCGCCGCCGGGTTCGGCAGCGGGCATGTCCGTGGCCGATGCCAGAACGTCCATTGCGCGGCCCAGAGTCACTCGCGGCCGGTTCGAAAAATCAGCGAGCGTTTCGATGCTCGAAAATCCGTGGGCGTCGAGCAGCGCCGCCACCGCGTCGGCCTGATCCACGCCATGCTCGAGCAATAGCCAGCCTCGAGGGTTCAGGTGCGCGGCTGCGCCGGTCACGATATGCGCCAGCGCTTCGAGTCCGCTGGGACCGGGCGTCAGGGCGAGCCTGGGTTCCGCGGCGAGCTCGTCGAGCGCGCGATCGCCTTCGGCGACGTAGGGTGGATTGGCGACGATGACGTCGAAGCGAACACCCGGCACCGCCGTGAACCAGGAGCCGAGCCGCCAGTCGATGCGGGAGGATAGGCCGAGCGTCGCGGCGTTCCGCTGGGCGACGGCCAGCGCTTGCGCCGAGACGTCCACCGCGGTGATGCGCGCGTCCGGTCGCTCCGTGGCGACGGCCAGCGCGATAGCGCCGCTGCCCGTGCCGAGATCGAGCAACGACGGGGCCTGCGTTGCCTGCGCCTTGGGCAACGCGGCCAGCGCTCGCTCCACCAGCACTTCGGTTTCGGGACGCGGCACCAGCACGTCGGGCGTGACGGTGAGCGGCAGCGACCAGAACTCGCGCGTGCCGGTGAGGTAGGCGACGGGTATGCCCTGGGCGCGCCGCGCGACCAGTCGCTCGAATGCGGTGCGACTGGCCGTGGCGAGGGGTTCGGCGCCGTCGACGATCAGTCTGGAACGGGGCAACCCTAACACCTTGCACAGCAGCAGTTCGGCATCGAGCCGCGGCGACTCGCTATGATCCGACAGCGTGCGCGCGGCCTGCTGCAAGGACTCGGCAACGGTCAACGGCGGGATCATGGTGTGGGTGCCGGTCATGGGGTCCTCGAGCCGGTCAGTCGACCTGATGGGCGAGTTCTTCCGCCTGATGCTCTTGGTTCAGTGCGCGGATCAGCTCGCTGAGATCGCCTTGCATGACCGCGTCGAGCTTGTAGAGGGTGAGGTTGATGCGGTGGTCGGTGACGCGCCCTTGGGGGAAATTATAGGTGCGGATGCGTTCGGAGCGATCGCCCGAGCCCACCTGGAGTTTGCGCGACTGAGCCTGAGCACTTTGCTGCTTTTCGCGTTCGCTCGCCAACAGGCGCGCCTTGAGCAGTGACATGGCGCGGGAGCGGTTCTTGTGCTGCGAACGTTCGTCCTGACACTCCACGACCGTGCCGGTGGGGAGGTGGGTGATGCGAATGGCGGAATCCGTCTTGTTGACATGCTGGCCGCCTGCGCCGGAGGAGCGAAAGGTGTCGATGCGCAGGTCCGCCGGGTTGAGGTCGATGGCCTCCACTTCCTCCAATTCCGGCAGTATGGCGACGGTGCAGGCCGAGGTATGAATCCTGCCCTGGGCCTCGGTGGCGGGCACGCGCTGCACGCGATGCGTTCCCGACTCGAATTTCAACAGCGAAAACGCGCCGCGGCCGATGATACGGCTGATGATCTCCTTGTAGCCGCCGTGTTCGCCGGGGCTCTCGCTCAAGGTTTCGACTTCCCAGCGCTTGGATTCGGCGTACTTGGCGTACATACGAAACAGATCGCCGGCGAAAATGGCGGCCTCGTCGCCGCCGGTCCCGGCGCGCACCTCGAGAAAGATGTTGTTGTCGTCGTGCGGATCCTTGGGAACCAGCAAACTTTGCAGCACCAACTCCTCGGCCAGCACCCGCGCGTTGAGTTCCCGGAGTTCTTCGTCCATGCCGAGTTCGATGGCGGTCGCGACGTCGCCCTGCAGAGCGGTATACGTCCGGTAACCGTCGATCAGTGGCCCCAATTTGGCATATTCCATGGATAGTTCACGGAATTGATTCTGGCGCGAGATCACGCCCGGGTCCGAAAGGAGGCGGCTGATTTCCTCGTATCGCTCCGCCAGCTTCTCGAGTTTGCGCCTGATGGAGTCTTTCATGGCCGCGGATTATAGCGGCCTTGGTGAAGTTAATTCTGGCCGCGTTCGTCCAGGGCGAGTCGCGTGAGCGCGTCGGCGAGCGCGGTATCCGCCGATTCCGATGCCTGACGCAGCGCCTGGGTCGGCGTATGGAGTAGCCGGTTGGTCAGTGTATTGGCGAGATAATCCAGCACCTCATCGGTGGGTTTCCCCGCGCTGAGCAGGCGCCGGGCCTGTTCCAGGGTATGTAGCCGGATGCCGTCCGCCTGTTGCCGTAGAGCGCGGATGGCGGGCCCCGCATCCTTGGCGCGGGATTCGGTCAGAAAGCGCGCGACTTCCTCCTCGATGAGCAACCGCGCGCCGCCCGCCGCCACCTCGCGCGACTGGCGATTCTCGTCGACCAGTTGTTGCAGGTCGTCGATCGAGAACAGATAGATATCCTCGAGCTCCGCCACCGACGGCTCGATGTCGCGCGGCACGGCGAGATCGACCATGAAAATCGGTTTTCGCCGCCGGGTCTTGAGCGCGGCGGCGGTGGCGGCCTTGGTGATCATGGGATCGGGGTTCGCCGTGCAGCTGATGACGATATCGGCCTGGGCGAGTTCCTTGTCCAGTTGTCCAAGATCGACCGCGTAACCCTTGATCTCGGCCGCCAGAGTCTGTGCCCGCGCGAGCGTGCGGTTGGCGATGACCATGCGTTTGACGCCGGCCGTGGCGAAGTGACGGGCGGCGAGGGCGATCATCTCGCCCGCGCCGATCATCAGGGTGTTCTGAGTGCTCAAATCCGCATAGACACGCCGCGCCAGTTTCACCGTGGCCGATGCCAGTGAAACGGCATTGGCGCCGATCTGGGTTTCGGAGCGGACGCGCTTGGCGGCGGAGAAAGCCGCTTGAAACAGCTTATTGAGGGTGGGGCCGGTGCTGCCGGCGGCATGCGCGACGCGATACGCATCCTTCAACTGACCCAGTATCTGGGCCTCGCCCAGCACCATGGAATCGAGTCCCGAGGCCACGCTGAAGGCATGCTCGATGGCGCGCTGTTCCTGGTGGACGTACAGGCTCGCGGCCAAGTCCAGGCTGTTGCCATGGTGGCGCTCGAGCCAGTTCGACAGGTCCGCGCCGCTGGCCGAACCCGCCCAATAGACTTCGGTGCGGTTGCAGGTCGATAGGATGACCACTTCGGCAACGCCGTTTTCCTGGCGCAGCGTACGCAGTGCCGCCACCAGCCGGTCTTCGTTGAAGGCAACTTTCTCGCGCAGTGAGACCGGTGCAGTCTTATGATTTATCCCAAGAATGTTGAATGCCATTGACGTAAAGATATCTCGCTATACTGCCGCCGTGTTCCGGTTTTCACTCATCGCGAGGACGTTCGCAGGTCTCGGCTTCCTTGCCTGTGCGGCGTGCTCCCACGTTGCGGCAAGGCCCGAGGGGGCCGAGGCGCAGACGGCATTTTATACCGTCACGGGGGAGATAGCGCTGTCCCGACACGAGCCACGGGTGGCGGCGTTGCAATACCTCGTGGCCGCCGACGACAGCCGCGATGTGGCCCTGTTACGGCGCGCGGTGGAGGTGACGACCCAGGCACTGCAGCCGTCGCTGACCTTGCGCATCGCCACGCGCTGGATCGAGGTGGAGCCCGCCTCGGTGGAGGCGCATCGGGCGGCCGCGCGGGCGGCTCTGGAGCTGTTCCGGATACCGCAGTCCACCGATCATTATCGCGTGGTATTGACGTCCTCGCCGCTGGGCATGGAGGCCGAATTCGCGGCGCTCGATACCGAACTCGCCGCCTCCGACAATGTCCACGGCGCACGCCAACTGGCCGACCGACTGGCCGTCTATTTTCCGGGTTCTCCGGCGCTGCTGCGGCTGCAGGCTCATGCGGCCCTGCGCGCTGACGATCCGGCGGCCGCGGTTCGCAGTTACACGATGCTGGCGGCCGAGGGAGCCGCGGCCGACCCAGAAGCGATGCAGGGGTTGCGGCGGGCGCGGATTCTGTCGGGCGATGCGCAGCAGCCGCTGGCCGAGTCGCGGCTGCTGCTCGAGAGTGAGCCGTCGGCGACGCATCGTTTGGACTATGCCCTGTTGTTATTGGCGGCCCAGCAGGATGCCGCCGCCCGTGCGCAGCTGTCTTCGTTGGCCGAGGACCCGGCCGCCGCCGCGACGGCCTTGCACTTGCTGGGCCTGATCGATTTTCAGGCAGGCCGTCTGGACGATGCCGCCGCGCATTTTGCGGCTTTGGTGGCGACCGGCAAGTTTTTGGACGAGGCGCTCTACTACTTGGGTTTGATCGCCGAGCGACATCAAGATCTGGAGCGCGCGCTGCGTCTGTATGCGCAAGTGCAGGACGGCGACGACGCGGTTGCCGCGCTGTTGCGGGCGGCGACCATTTTACGGCAGCACGGCGCGGCGCCTGCGGCCGAAGAATTGCTCGACAGTCTGGTGACGGAGTTACCGCAGCGGGCTCCCGAAATTCTGGCGGCACGGGCGCGCATCGATGCGGACGCGGGCGAGCCGCGTGCGGCCGCGGCGCTGCTGGACCAGGCGATGGCGCAGTATCCGGACAGCGTGGAGCTCACTTACGCGGCCGCGACACTCGACGAGGAGCGGGGCCAGGTCGCGGCGGCGCTGCTCAAGTTGCGGACGGTCGCGCGGTTGCGTCCCGACGATCCGGCGGCACTCAATGCCTATGGCTATACCTTGGCCGATCACCATCGACATCTGCGGCGGGCGCATGCCTTGATCGAGCGCGCCTATGCGTGCGCGCCGAAGAATGCGGCTATTCTGGATAGCCTGGGTTGGGTGCTGTTCCGGCAGGACCGTGGCGAGGATGCCCTGCCGTACTTGCAGGCGGCCTATGCGGACGACCGCGGCGGCGACATTGCGGCGCATCTCGGCGAGGTGTTGTGGCACCTCGGCCGGCGCTCGGACGCCGATCGTATCTGGTCCGAGGGGAGCCGCACGGATGAGGATAATCCGTTGTTGAAAGCCACGCGCGCGCGCCTGCATGCGTCGAACTGACCGCTCAAACTGACAGCATGGGTCGCGGCCACGTGAAATATTTGGACAGACTCCTAGCGCTACTGGTTGCCTGCGTCGCGCTCAGCGCCTGCGTGACGCCGCGGCCGGCACCCGCGCCTGCCGCGGCGCCTGCGCCGTGGGAGCAGCGCGTGGACGTGCTGCGGCGGGCGATTTCTTGGCAGCTCGAGGGGCGTGCGGCCGTGGCGGTGGGGCAGCAGGGGTGGCAGGCGAGCTTGAATTGGAATCAGAGCGGCGACGCCACCGAAGTGCACCTCGCCGGGCCCTTGGGTGTCGGCGCGCTGGTGCTGAAAAAAACGCCGCAGGGCCTCTCTTTGAACGGCGCACCGCCGAGCGATGCGGTCGTGGCGCGATTGCAGGAGCGGCTGGGATTCGCACTGCCGTTGGATGAGTTGCGCTTCTGGCTGTTGGGGGTTCCCGATCCGGGTGCGCCCTTCGAGCTTACGCGCAACGCGCAGGATCGTGCGCTGCAAGTGGTGCAGGCTGGTTGGACGGTGGACTATGACCGGTACTTGACCGTGAACGGGGAACTGCTCCCCGGGCATTTGGTGATGAGCCGTGAGGGCGTGCGGGTGAAAATCGCGGTGGATCATTGGATGGGACAGCTCTGATGGGCGGAGCAGCGTCGTTGCCGTTGCCGTGGCCGGCGCCGGCCAAGCTGAATCTTTTCCTGCATGTGGTGGGTCGGCGTGCCGATGGCTACCATGAGCTGCAGACCTGTTTTCAGTTCGTCGATCTGTGCGACGACATTCATATCGCGGTGCGGGCGGACGGGGAGATTCGACGGGCGCGGGGTGCGGCCGGCGTCGACGAGCAGTCGGACCTGTGCGTGCGCGCGGCGCGGGCGCTCAAGGCGGCGAGCGGCAGCCGGTTGGGCGCGGACATCGATGTGGTCAAGCGCATACCGATGGGTGCGGGATTGGGCGGTGGTAGTTCGGATGCGGCGACCTGTCTGGTGGCGCTGAATCGGCTGTGGGGCGTCGGTTTACCGGTCGACGACCTCGCGCGTCTCGGCTTGACTCTGGGCGCCGATGTGCCGGTATTCGTGCGGGGCCGAGTCGCCTGGGCCGAGGGTGTGGGGGAGAAGCTCACGCCGTTGTTCCCGCCGCGCGCCCCCATTGAGGCTAACTATCTGATTGTAAAGCCCAATGTCGCCGTGGGGACGGCGCAGGTGTTCCAGGATCCGGAATTGACAAGAAATTCTCCGCCCATCACAATTGACGGTTTCCTGGCGTCGGGTGGCAGGAACGATTGCCTGGCCGTGGTGCGCCGCCGCTACCCTGAGGTGCGGCGAGTGCTCGACTGGCTTGGCTCATTCGGTGAGGCGCGCTTGACGGGCACGGGCGCGTGCGTGTTCACCGAAGTGGAAACGACGGCGCGCGGGCGGGAAATAGTGCGTATGCTGCCGGCCGCGTGCGAGGCGTTTTTAGTGCGTGGTTTGAACGACTCGCCCTTGCTTGCGAGAGTCGCTGACTTCTGATTTCAAGTTGGGGTGTCGCCAAGCGGTAAGGCAGCGGGTTTTGATCCCGCCATACGGAGGTTCGAATCCTTCCACCCCAGCCATAGTTTAATGGCAGGGTATGTTCGGCATCACGAAAGGGCTCTATAGGCTGAGTTAGTAGCGGAAGGATAACGCCCGAAGGGCGGCCCCGCAGGGGTGAGGCCCGTAGGGCCGAATAATCCTTCCACCCCAGCCATAGTTAGGTGGTGCGGTAGGTTTGTCGCTGGAAAGTAGTCTATAGGATGAGCCGGCTGGGGAAGGATAACGCCCGAAGGGCGGCCCCGCAGGGGTGAGGCCCGTAGGGCCGAATAATCCTTCCACCCCAGCCACTTGTGCGGTTCGTGATGGCCGGTTTTTGATATGGCGCGAAGTAACGAGTTCGATTCTTCAAGCATGTCGGTGTTCGCGGGCAACGCGAATCCCGAACTGGCGCACGAGATTACCCGTCATTTGTACATGCCCATGGGGCGTTCACAGGTGGGGCGCTTCAGCGATGGCGAGGTCAATGCCGAGCTGATGGAGAACGTCCGCGGCCGCGATGTATTCATCGTGCAGTCCACGTGTCCGCCGGCGAACGATAATTTGATGGAATTATTGATGATGACGGACGCCTGTCGGCGGGCGTCGGCGAAGCGGGTCACCGCGGTAGTGCCGTACTTCGGCTATGCGCGCCAGGATCGACGGCCGCGTGCGACGCGGGTGGCCATCGGGGCTAAGTTGGTGGCGAACATGATGGTGACGGCCGGTGTCGACCGGTTGCTGACCATCGATTTGCATGCGGATCAGATCCAGGGTTTTTTCGACATACCGGTCGACAATGTGTACGCGTCGCCGGTGCTGTTGGGCGATGCCTGGAAGCAGCAGCACGAGAACATGATCGTGGTGTCGCCGGACGTGGGCGGCGTGGTGCGTGCGCGGGCGCTCGCGAAGCGCTTGGACGATGCGGAGCTGGCCATCATCGACAAGCGGCGGCCGCGGCCCAACGAATCGAAGGTGATGAACATCATCGGCAAGGTGGAGGGCAAGAGCTGCATATTACTCGACGACATGGTGGATACGGCGGGCACCTTGTGTCAGGCGGCGCAGGCGCTCAAGGACGAAGGCGCGATCCGGGTGGTGGCCTATATCACCCATGCGGTGCTATCGGGCAAGGCGATCGAGCGGATATCGGCGTCGGTATTGGATGAGCTGGTGGTGACGGACACGATCCCGTTGTCGGCGGCCGGCAAGGCGTGCAGCCGGATACGGCAATTGAGTGTGGGCGGGCTGCTAGCGGAGACGATACGGCGTATCAGCGACGAGGAGTCGGTCAGTTCGCTGTATGTCGATTGAATTTTTCGGCCGCGGCGTCTAATCGCCGTGGCCGCCTTTGAATTGTTGGATTGCAGCCTTGGATTCATGGGCGCCGCAGCAGGCGCAGCATGCGGTCAGTCAGGTTGTAAGGTCGACGGGTTCGCAAACTGGTCGCGGTGCGGGCTCGGCGTGTTGTGATGTAACTGGAGATGATTATGAAAACCTCATTCGAACTCGTTGCCGAGTTCCGCGAGACGCAAGGCAAAGGTGCGAGCCGCCGCCTGCGTCACGCCGGAAAAGTGCCGGCAATTCTTTACGGCGGACATTCGGAGGCGCGCAAGCTGTCCCTGAGCCATCAGAAGCTGATGATCATGCTGGATAACGAGCGCTTCTATTCCACCATTCTGAGCCTGAAAGTGGGCGAAGAGACCCAGGCGGCGATCTTGAAGGACGTGCAGCGGCACCCGTTCAAGAACGCCATCGTGCACATCGATTTTCAGCGCGTCGAGGATAACGAGCTCATCCGCATGAGCATTCCGCTGCACTTCACGGGCGCGGCGGTGTCGCCGGGCGTCAAGACGCAGGGCGGTATCGTGTCGCACCTGCGTACCGAGGTGGAGGTATCGTGTCTGCCGAAGGATCTGCCGGAATTCATCGAGGTCGATCTGTCCGGCCTGTCGCTCAACGAGAGCATCCATCTGTCGCAGCTCAAGGTGGGCGCGGGCGTGGAGTTGACCGCTCTGGCGAAGGAAGATTCGGCGGTCGTGGCGATTCACAGCCCGCGCGCCGAAGAGCCGGATCCCGTGGCGGCGGCGACGGACGGAGCGGCGGCCGCTCCGGCGGCAGCGGGTGCGAAGGCTGCGCCAGCGGCGGCAGCGGCGCCGGCGGCGGGCGCGAAGGCCGCGCCTGCGAAGAAAGACGCCAAGAAGTAATCGTCGCGGCGGTGTTGCGGAGGAGGGCCGTCGAAAGGGCGGCCCTTACTTTTTATGGCAGGACTACCATTACGAGTCATCGCCGGTCTCGGCAATCCGGGGCCCGAGCACTTGCATACCCGTCATAATGCCGGCTTCTGGTTCGTGGATCTGCTGGCGAAGCGCCATGGCGCCGAATTCCGGGATTACCGCAAGTATTCCGGCGAGACCACCCGCGTTACCCTGGCTGGTCAGGAACTCATTCTGTTGAAGCCGACGACGTACATGAATCGCAGCGGGCTGTCGATCAGGCAGATCAGCGATTTCTTCAAGATCGCGCCGCAAGACATCCTGGTGGTCCACGACGAGTTGGATCTGCCGGTGGGTAGTTTGCGTCTCAAGCATGGTGGCGGGCATGGCGGCCATAATGGGTTGCGTGACACCATCGCGCACATCGGCGACGGCTTCTGGCGCTTGCGCTTGGGGATCGGTCATCCGGGTGTCAAGGCGGAGGTCATCGACTATGTGTTGACCCGTGCGCCGCGCGTCGAAGAGGATGCGATCCTCGAGGCCGTCGGCACGGCGGCCGATTGTCTTCCTTTACTTCTCGAACAAGGCGCCGAGCGTGCGATGACCAAGTTGCACAGCCGCGCGGGAAAGGTCTGATGGCAATTCGTTGCGGCATCGTCGGGTTACCCAATGTCGGAAAATCGACGTTGTTCAATGCGCTGACGCGCGCGCAGATCGCGGCGGAGAACTATCCGTTCTGCACCATCGATCCCAATGTCGGCGTGGTGCCGGTGCCCGACCCGCGCCTGCAAAAGCTGGCGCAGATCGTGCACCCGGAGCGAATATTGCCGACCACCGTGGAGTTCGTCGACATCGCGGGCCTGGTGGCGGGGGCGTCGAAGGGCGAGGGTCTGGGTAACAAATTTCTGGCGCACATTCGCGAAGTGGATGCGATCGCGCACGTGGTGCGATGTTTCGAGAACGACGACATCATCCACGTGGCCGGCAAGATCGATCCGGTCGACGACATCGAAGTCATCAACACCGAACTCGCGCTCGCCGACCTCGACGCCATCGACCGCGCGTATCAGAAGGCGGTGAAGGCATCGAAGGCGGCGGACAAGGACGCCGTCAAGGCGCGCGATCTGTTGGGACGGGTGCGCGAGCAGCTGAACCTCGCCAAGCCGGTGCGCGCCATGGGCTTGGACGCCAATGAGAAACTCTTGCTGCGGGATTATCATCTGCTCACCGACAAGCCGGTCATGTATGTCGCGAATGTGGATGAGACGGGCTTTACCGATAACCCACGGCTGGACCGGGTGCGGGAACTGGCCAAAGCCGAGGGCGCCGTGGTGGTGCCGGTGTGCGCGGCGATCGAGGCGGAGATCTCGCAGCTCGACGAGGCGGATCGCGCGGATTTCTTGCAGGAATTGAAGCTGGATGAGCCGGGGCTCGATCGCGTCATTCGCGGCGGGTACGCCCTGCTCGGTTTGCAGACCTACTTCACCGCCGGTGAAAAAGAGGTGCGGGCCTGGACCATCCATGCGGGGTCGACGGCGCCGCAGGCGGCCGGTGTGATTCATACGGATTTCGAGCATGGGTTCATCCGCGCCGAGGTGATCGCGTATGCGGATTACATCGCCTATCAGGGCGAGGCGGGGGCGAAGGAGGCGGGTAAACTACGTCTCGAGGGCAAGGAGTACTTGGTGCGTGAGGGGGATGTGATGCACTTCAGGTTCAATGTCTGAGGGACGATCGTCGCCGCTGCATGGGACGGCCGCAGTAGGTGCATCATGAGTCAGACGGACTGCTAAGGCACATCGGGAGAAACGAGCATGGCGACAGTGGCGTTCGTGGGTCTTGGCAACATGGGTTCGGGAATGGCCGCCCGATTGCTGGCAGCCGGGCATACGCTGCACGTCTATAATCGCACCGCGTCGCGCGCCGACTCACTGGTGCGTCAAGGGGCGCTGCGTTTCGACTCGCCTAAGGCCGCTTGTCTGGGCGCTCACGCGGTGATCTCGATGGTTTCGGACGACTTTGCGTCGCGGGAAGTTTGGCTCGATCGCAACGGAATACTCGCGGCAACACTCGCCAGGAACGCTTTCGCGATCGAATGCTCCACGCTGTCGCATGATTGGGTCACCGACCTCGCCATTCTCTGCAAGGCGCACGATCTGCGGTACATCGATGCTCCCGTCACGGGACTTCCCGAGGCGGCGGCGGCCGGCGAACTGACGTTGCTCGTCGGTGCCGAAGAGCCGGATCTGGAAGACGCGCGCGACATTTTGAATTGCTTCGCCCGGCGCATCACCCGCTTCGGCGCGGCGGGCGCCGGCACGGCTTACAAACTCATCGTCAATATGATGGGTGCGGTGCAGATCGCGTCAGCGGCGGAAGGGCTGGCGATCGCCGAGCGCGCCGGTCTCGATATCGCCGCCGTCGCCGACGCCATCGCGACCAGCCAGGCGGCGAGCCCGCAAGTGGTCCGCAACACACTGCGCATGGTGGCGGGCGATCATGATCGCAACGTGGTGTTCAGTGCCGCGCTGCGCCACAAGGATGTCGAGTACGGGGTGCGGTTCGCGCAAGGTATCGGGATCGAGAGCTTCTTCGGCACGTTGGCGGAACATACCTATCGTCAGGTGTGCGACCGGGGGCACCCCCACCTCAATGAGAGCAAGGTCATCGATATCTGCCGGTCACACTTGATCTGACGCAGCTGATCTGAATGCAGCCGCCGACCAGGCGTGGGCGAGACGCTCGCATGATCGAGCGGCCGCCGATCCATGCCGAACGAGACTGCCGCCGAATTCGATCGTGTCCTGAGTCAGAAATGCAGGGGTATTCGACTATCGCTGCGTCAATAGCCGGTGCTGAATCGGGTCCACTCGCGCGTCACCAGGCGTGAATACTCGAGCGGCACGGCGGTGGGGGTTAGCAGTCGCGCCCGCGCGGCCGGGTCGGGATACACTCCCGGGTCGTTCTTGATGGACGGTTCGATGAACCGCAGCGATGCGACATTGCCGTTGGGGAAATTGATGAAGTTGGTGATCGCGGCGGCCACCTCGGGCCGCATCAAGTAGTTGAGCCACAACAAAGCGTTCTGCGGGTGGGGTGCATCGGCGGGGATTCCCACCATATCGACGGTCAGTATCGAGCCCTCGCGGGGCAGTAGGTAGACCAGATTGACACCATTCGCGGCCTCCTTCGCTCGATTGCGGGCGCGCAGGATGTCGCCGGACCAGCCGAGCGCGACACAGATGCTGCCGTTGGCGAGATCGTTCATGTACTGCTCGGTGCCGATGTAGCGAATGAACGGCCGGATTTTCTCGAGCATCGCGGCGGCGGCGGCAAGATCCGCCGGATCGAGACGGTTCGGATCGTGGCCCATGGAGAGGATCACGGCTTGAAAGATATCCATGGGCGAATCGATTAGGGCGATGCCGCAGTCCTGATACTTCGCGGCATTCTTCGGATCGAGCAGCAGTGCCCAGCCATCGGGCAAATCCTTGCCCAGACGGGCATGTAGCTTGTCGACGTCGTAGCCCAGACCGACCGTGGTCCACATGTAGGGCACGGCATAGAGATTGCCGGGATCGTGCACCGCCAACCGGCGCATGATGTCGGGGTCCAAGTTCACGAGATTGGGCAGTGCGGTCTTGTCGAGCTTGCGATAGACGCCTGCGTGGCGCTGACGCTCGAAGAACGTGCCCGTCGGAATGACGATGTCGTATCCGGTATGCCCGGTGAGCAGCTTGGTTTCCAGCACCTCGTTGCTGTCGTACGTGGAGTAATTCACTTTGATGCCGGTTTCCTTTTCGAAATTCGGCACCGTATCCGGCGCGATGTAGTCGCTCCAAGAATAAATATTCAGGACATTGTCGGCGGAATCGCCGGGAGTGGCCGAGCCAACCGCTCCGGTCGTTGCGCTCGGTTGGTGGGAGCAGCCCGCCAGGAGCAGCGACAACGCAGCGCCAGCGACACGCATGCGATTGGCGGTGCAGGCGGCTTTGTATTTCGCTATCGTCTGGCTGCTTGCCGCCGTCATTTTCAAGAATGCTCTCTCCCTGGATGAGCTCGACGATTAGTACCAGCCCGATGTACGGCCTCCGCGTCGACGTGTCGGGCGTTCATCAGTAGCGCAGGCTCACCAGTCTACGCCGCCGCCGTCACTTCGCTCCATATCTCACGCGCCCATCGTGCGAGCGTCAGGGCTTCGTGCCATCGATCGGAGAGCTCGCGTCCATCGGCGCCGGTGATGGCATAGTCCGGGGGCCCGAGTTCGCACAAGAACACCGGCGGCAGATCGTCGGTGGCATGACGGGAGTGCCAGGCGGCAAAACCTTGACGCCACCAACTCTTGAACAGAGTTACCCACTTGGCGTTCTGGGGAAACTCCAGCGCGAGTTGAATTTGTCCGCGCGCTGCCACCCGTCCTTGGAAGGAATCCGAGCGTTCCAGCACCTGGGTGATCAGGGCTTGCAGAGCGGGCGGCGGGGGACAGGGCATCTCCCGATCGACGACGTAGTGCGACAGATCGGCGGCGAGCCGCATGGCCGGTACCGCCTGGAGAAGTTGCACCGTTGTAAACAGATCATTCGTGATGCAATTGCGGTGCGTCTCGAATTGGATTGGCATGCGCTCTTGCGCCGCGACCTTAAGCCAGCCTTCGATCACCGGAATCATGTCGGCGACTTTGACCGGCATTTCCTGGCCGATGACCACCACATAGGGTGCGGCGATCCGGTGGGCGAGCTGCAACGCGGGTCGTAGTGCTTCGACGGAACCGGGAAAGGCGGTGAGGCCGCCGCGCAGGCCGGTGCGCGCGAAATGTGGGACGGTGGCCTCGGCCTCCGCGAGCTTCAGGGCGCCCAAGTCGATGGTCATGCCGTCGAAGCCGGCGTCACGCACGCGATCGAATTTCTCGGCGATGGAGGCTTCCGGCGAGACCAGCCTGTCCATGGCCCAGAGGGCCTGGAAAACTTGCAGCGGTTTGGTCATGGCGAGTACTCGTTGGCCGCGAAGCTCGAGGTTATGCGGCGGTTGAGGTTATGCGGCCGTTTTGCCATGACGCGACGCGCCGGCGCGCGGATCCATTATCCAACTGCGGTCACTGGGATGGTCGGCCTCGGTCTTGCCGCCGGTAAAGGCGCGCAGTGCGGCGCGCTGGAAGCCCCAGTAGGTCATGCTCGGCGGTGCGATGCCGCGATCGGTGAATAGGATTTTGTTGAGTTCGTGCAAGCGGTGAAACGGCACGCCGGGGAAGGCGTGGTGCGCGGTGTGATAGGGCATTTGCCAGGCCATCCAGCGCACCAGGGCGTTGGTGCGGGTGCTGCGCGTGTTTTCGAACAGGTTGTCGTCGTGCGGCAAGCCCAAGTGCTCGATGGTGTTCTGTAGCTGGTGGGTGAATTTCATGGCGCACATCGGTGCCAGCCATAGGATCACGACCGCGCCGCTGTGTGCGAGCACAGAGACGGTCGCGATGAAGGCGTAGCCCGCGAGATGGAAGCGTGCTTCGCGGATCAACTCCGTGCGGCGATAGGCGGGCAGGTACGGTTCGCTGACGAGACCTAACGAGAAGCGCACGATGCGCCGCCAGCGGGTGTACCAGTACGTGAGGCCGCTCATCCAGAGGAGGTAGGATTTCAAGGTGTAGGGGTCGCGTGCGAGTTCACCATCGCGCTGCCAGTCCTGGGTGTAGCGGTGATGCGCCATGTGCTGCACCTGATCGAAGGTGCGCGGATAGAAGAGCACAAAGCCGAACGCGCGGCCCAGCCACTCGTTGAGCCAGCGCGTACGGAACACTGTGCCGTGGCTGAGCTCATGCTGACCGGCGTACAAATAATTGAGCAGCGTGCCGTGGACCATGAACAGCGGCACGGCCCAGAGGCTGCCCCATGTCAGCCATAGCAGCGTGCCGGTCACGCCGACCGCCGCGAGATGCGAGCCGGCTTGCAACAGGCCGGCCTCATTGGAGGCGACGCACAGCCGGCGCAGCGTGGCGCTGTCGACGAGTTCGCGTCGCGAGGCGGAGTCGGCGCGTTGCGCTGTTGCAGTGGCTCTAGCGGCGCCGGCAGCGCCTAAGGCGGTGGCCGCGGCTGAAGTTGCGGCGGCGACATTGCCACTCGCGGTAGCGGTGTTGCGCATGTTAGTGGTCCTTGAAGGAGTAGTTCAATTCCAACCCGACGGTGCGCGGCCGGCTGACGAAGTCGGCGCGATTGTGCGCGAGACCTGGCTGAGTCGATACCGAGGTGGCCGCCTGTTGATTGGTGATGTTGTTGATGAAGGCGTCGACCCGCCACGCCCTGGTTAGCCCCACGCCGGCGCGGGCATTCAATAGCAGGAAGCCGGGCAGATCGGTCGCGTTCGTCGAAGTAGCCAGACCGGTCCAGAAATCGGAGCGGTAGGCGGCATCGAGGTGGGCGTGGAATTCACGTTCCACGCTGAAGGGTACGCCATAGTCCAGCGCGACCGTGCCCTGCTGCCGCGAAACGCCGGGCAGCCGATCGCCGGCGATGCCGACCAGATCGGGCACGACTCCGGCGGTGAAGTTCGAGGTCAGGATGGCGTCGGTGTAGCTGTAGCCCAAGGTCATTTTGGTCGAGTCCGCGAGCGGTACGGTCAATTCGGTCTCTACGCCGCGCGAGCGGGCGGTGTTGCCGTTGGTCACGAAATCGAAGCCGCCGGTGAGGGTATCCGCTTCGATCTGGGGATTTTTCCAGACGATATTATACAGGGTGAAGGTGTAGCTCGAACCGCGGCCGAAGGAACCTTTGATGCCGACCTCGGTGTTGCGGGCCTCGTCCGGCTTGTAGGTCAACAGGGCGTTGTCTTCACAGTAGTAACAATTACCGGTGGGCAGCGCATTGACGCCGCCGCGGCGGAAGCCTTCTGACCAGGTGGCGTAGAGCAGCGTGTGCGGCGCGATTTCGTACGAGGTGTTGGCCTTGAAGATGTGGTTGCGGAAGCTCTTGGCATTGGAGTCCGCGGTCAGTCCCTCCGGGTTGGTGCCGGATGCCGAACAGAAGGGGCCGCAGGCCGGCAAGGTCTGCTCGAGATCTTGATCGTAGTCCTGCCAGAACACGCGCACGCCGCCGGTCACCTGCCACTTATCGGTGATGTGGTAGGACGTCTCGTTGAACAGCGCGAAGTCGCGGAAGGTGACGTTGCGGTTCAGCGTGAAATCCAGATCGGGATAGGCATTGAGCGACGGCCGGATGCCGCCATTGTAGTACTGGATGAAATCGCCGAAAGTCGGATACGGGCAAGCGGTACTCTGCACCGTGCAGCCCGCCGGCTGCCCCGAACCCGGCAGCTGGCTCCAGGCCCCCAAGCCCAATATGGGCTCCACCTGGCTCAAGGTTTGCTGCCGGTGGCTGAAATAGGAGCCAACCACCCAGTCCCACGGACCTTCGGCCTTGGAGGCTAGACGCAGCTCCTCGGTGACGGTCTTGTCGGTGGAATGATCGAAGATTGGCGAGAGGATGCGCGGATAGTTGTCGTAGATCGAGGCCAGCGATTCGATCAGCCCCGTGATGTCGTACTGGCTGTAGGCCGACTGGCTGGTGTACGACGATGACGAGGACAGCGACGCGAACCCGAGATCGTAGGACGCGTCGAAGGCTGCGAGGTCGGTGCGATACGCGCCGGGTTGATCCATGTACAGCGTTTGATCGTAGCGATAGCCGGGTCGCGATTGCGAGTAGCCGCCCGACTGATCGGTCTGATGTTGATAGGTCAGCGTGAACTTGAGCGCATCGCTGGGCTTCCACAGGAGCGCCCCGCGCGCATACCAGGTGTTGGACCAGTCGACGCCGCGCCGTTCGGCGAACACCCCTGGGCTGGTCAAGGGGTTGGCTGGATCGGCGAGCACGGGCTGCGCATTTGGCCCCAATACCGCGACCGACAGCGCATCGGTGAAGCCCGCGAGCTTCTCGTAGCCGCCCGAGGCGCGAAATGCCATCGTGTCATTGATCGGCAGATTGCCGATGAAGTCGATGGCCTCCGAAGGGTTCGCGGCATTCGCGGTGTGCGAGGTGCGGGTGGTGACGTCGAACTCCGTGGTGGTCGGGTCCGGCTCGTTGTGGATGATGCGCACGGTGCCGCCCACCGAGCCGGAACCGTAGAGGGTCCCCTGGGGCCCGCGCAGCACTTCGACTCGGGCGATGTCCGTCATCTTGAGATTGGCGAACAGCGGCGTCTCATCGACGTAGGTGGACACCAGCGGGGCGGCGATCTGCTGGGTCTCGGCGTTGATGCTGCTGGCATTCAGACCGCGGATGGTCAAGTTGCTGTTGATGCTGCTGCCGCGTGCACCCAAGTCCGGTGAAACCAGGCCGGGGATCATGTGGGTGAGGCCCTGCAGATCGGTGATGCCGGCGGCCGCGATGTCGGTGCCGCTGACCGCGGAGATGTTGTAGGGCACATCGGAAATCGACTCGCTGTGACGGGTGGCGGTCACTTGAATCTCTTCGAGTTCCGCGGCATCGCTGGCGCGCGCGTGCAGCGGCACGGCGGCGAGGATGGCGGCGATGGCCATCGAGAGGCGTGTATGAACGGCATTCGAATAATCCCGCGCGTGACCCTGCTGACTCACTCTACATCCCCTTGATTTATTGTTCACAAACCGAGGATTTGAGTATGCTCAAGCGGGGGAAGCGAAGGCGTGTAAAGTTTTGACAATTGAGGTGAAAGTTTTGCACTCCAACCAGTCACGTTACCCGCCGATGCACGCATTGCGCGCATTGGATGCGTTCGCACGCTTAGGGACGGTGTGGGAAGCGGCGGAAGAGCTCGGCATCACCCGCAGCGCGTTGAGCCATCGCTTGGGGTTGCTCGAGACGGCGGTCGGCTTCGAGGTCGCCGTGCGCAGCGGCAAGGGCATTGCGCTCACGCCGCGCGGCCGGCGCTACGCGCTCGACGTGCAAAAATCGCTGGCGATGTTGCACCAGGCGCACGATGAGGGCGGCAAGCCCATCGAGGGAAATTTGCGGATTTCCAGCACCCCCGGATTTGCTTCCATGTGGCTGTGCAATCACATCGCCTCGTTCCAGGCGGAGCACCCGGACCTCAATCTGCAGATCGTCGCGAGCCGCGAGCTCAATCAAACCAGCGACCGTGACATCGACCTGTTCATCGTGTTCGGCGAGGGCGGTTGGCCGAAACAGCATGTACAGCATCTGTACGACGTCGAGTTCCTGCCCATGTGCTCGCCGGCCTTGCTCAGCATGCATGGCGGCCTCGACGAACCCGCCGACCTGTTGCGCTTTCCGCTGCTGCATCTCGCCGACTTCGAGGATTGGCGGCAGTGGCTGTCGGTGGCGGGACTCGAGCTGCCGCGGCGTGGCGGCCGCATCCGCTTCTCCGATCTGATGATGGTGCAGAGCGCGGCGATCAGTGGGCAGGGCATCATGCTGGGTGACATCATCACCTGTGCGGGGGCTATGGCGAGTGGACAACTGGTGGCGCCGTTTTCTCTCAAGATCAAATCGCCCGCTGGCTATTATCTGGTGCGTCACGGACACAAGCGGCCTAGTCCGGCGATCGCTGCCTTCACCCGCTGGTTGAATGCGTTGTTCAAACGCGTCAGCCGCGAGCTCGAGGTCGGGCCGCCATGAGAAAGTCGAGCCGGCTTGAAGTGACGCCTGGTGCCGGGTGCTGCGGTCGCATGCGCGGGCGCCGCGGTTTATGATATCGATGAATGATTAACCTGCACCACAAGCCGCGCAGCGGGTGGCGCCACGCGGGCCGCAGGGTCGTTGCGGTGGTGCTCGCCGCTGTCGCGGTTCTTGCGAGCCCGGCGGCCCGGGCACATGCGGCCCAAGCGCCTGCGCCCGCGGCACCACCGGGATTGGCCGGCCGGCTGATTGCGCACTTTCACATGCAGCGCATCCCCGAGGAGGGCGCCTGGTTCGCGGTGACCTACACCAGCGCAGACCGGTTGGACGGCACGCTATTGCCGCCGCGCTATGCGGGACAGCCGCATGCCACGGGAGGCGCGATCGTGGCGGTGGTGACCGCACGCGATTTTTCGGCCATGCACCGCTTGCAGACCGACGAAGTTTGGCATTTCTACAGCGGCGTGCCGCTCGAGCTGTTGTTGCTCTATCCGGATGGCACGGGTCGCACCGTCACGCTGGGTACGAATGTGCTGGCCGGTCAATTCGCGCAGTTCACGGTGCCCAAGGGCGTGTGGCAGGGTGCTGCACCCACCACCGCGACGGCGCGCAGCTTTTCGTTCGTCGGTACCGAGATGGCGCCGGCCTTCGAGCCCAGCGATTTCGAGATCGGCTATCGCGATGAATTGCAGCGCGGCTATCCGGCGTTTGCGACGCGCATCCGGCGGCTGACGCGGGCGGAATTTGCGGACAGTGCCGGCAGGCCGCCGCGCCCCGCCGTTGCGCCGGACCCACCGGCCCGGGCCTTCGCCGCGGCTGACATCCCGGCGGTGACGCCATGGGCGGGCGCGACGTTGCAAGAACTCGTCGGCCGGGTGTCGCCATTGGCGACGACGCAGACCTTGAGCATCGCGAAGTTCACCTTGTCCCCCGGGCATTCGTCGGGCACGAGTTTCAATCACCGGTCGCAGGAGGTGTTCCTGGTCATCAGCGGCACCGGCGCGGTGCATTTGGGCGACGTGGTGACCCCCTTGGTGGCCGAATCGACGGTGTTCATTCCGGCCGGCGAGGCGCACTCGATCGAGGCGGGTCCGAACAGCACGCTGACTTTCTATGCCGTGTCGGCGCCGGCGTACAGTTCCGAAGACTACGTGACGGTGACGCCGAAATGATCGCGGCAGCGTCCGACGGCTGAATTTAGTCCGTATACTGCGGCGCGATGCTATTCCACGATGAAAGACTGCATTTCTTCCGTCCGTTGACCGGCAAGTACCGCGAGCAGATCGTCGCTTGTCTGCGCGAACTCTACGCGCGCCTCTACAGCTCTTTGGCGGACTATAGCCGGCTGATCGGTCGGGACTTGGTGCTCGAGGTGTTTCAGGAGGCGATCACCCGTAGTCCGGTGCTCGACGATGCGGAAGACGATAAATTGCCCTCGGTGCGCGACGAGCGGGAACAGGCGCTTTGGATCTTGAAGACGCTGATCGAGCACGGCTGGCTGGAATTGCATGCCGACGAGATTTCCCTGACCAGTACCTACGGGTTCTCGCGCATCGGCCGCGTGTTCACCCAACCCATGGCGGAGTTGTCGGGGGGGCGTTTCCGCACCCGCCACCGCAACACGCGCAATACCTGCAATGCCCTACGGTCCTTCCTGGACAAGGACAAACGAGAGGTCTATGACCTGCTCGATGCCTACGAGTACTCGGAACGCATCGTGGCGGATTTCTCCGACGTGATCGCCGAACTCGACGAGCGCAAGCGTCAGTTGGTGCGCGATGTGGAGGCACAGCAGTTGGTACATCGCGCCAGCGACGAATTCTTCGAGTTCATGGAAAAGCGCTTCATGCCGGATTTGGCGCTGCGTTTCTCCGAGGACAGCGTGGTCAAGTATCGCGAGGAATTGGACGATCTCCTGAAACGCGCGCGCGCCCAGCGCAAGGAGACCAAGATCGCGGCCGAGCGCGAATTGCGACGGGTGGCGCCGGAACTGGTGACGCAGGGCGCGCGATCCGTGTATATGACCCTTCTCGATCAGATCGAGAGCCGATTGCACAGCGCCGCCGACCTGATGTTGCCGGCACTGCGCCGCTCATTGCATGGCTTCACGCGTCGCGCCGATATCCTGTTGCGGCAGTTGAGTTTCTCGGAGGCCAGCCAACATGCGTTATTGGATTCGTTCGAGGCGCTGGCCCAGCTCTCGGAGACGGAGCAGGACCTGCACCTGCGTGCCGCGTCCGAGCACCTGACCGGGCTCGCCGTGGGCTTCGTCGATCCGGATCATCTGCGCTTGCTCAACATCGATCGCAAACGACGGGTGGACACTCGTGCCGAGGTGGCCGGTCCGGATGACGAGAGGGGACGGCGGCGGCTGTTCGTCGAGCAGGCGCTGGAGCGGGCCTTCGCCATGAACAATCGACAGTTGTTCGATTACCTGGTGGCGACGCTGGCCGGCGGCCACGAGATCCGCACCACGTCCCTGCCGGTACGCGATGCGCGTGAGTTGCTATACGCGGCCCACGTGCTCGAAGTCGGGGCCGCGGGCTGGGACGGCATGGGCTATCGATTCGAGGTGCGCGAGACGGAGCGGCGTGCGGCCACGGAGTACTTTACCGCCATGGACGAGTTCGTGGTGCGTCTGGTCGAGGAGCCTGCGCATGCATCTGGCTGATACGATCGAACAGCGTCTGGAGCCCAAGGGCGTGTCGCTCGAGGAGTTTCGCGGTCTGTTGATCCGACTCGTCAACTACGGCGTGCTGGAGCGGGGTGAATCGCAGACCGAGCGCGAGTTGTACGATCGTTTCGTGCGCGTGGAGGAACTGGTCGGCGAGGCTTTGTGGCTGTATGGGATAGCCGCACACCACGATCGGCGTTTCGAGTTCGTCAGGCTCTATCCGCCCGGCAGCCGCACACCGGGGATGGAGTCCGCCGAAGATGAGGCCTTCAATGGCAGCTTACGCGTGCGGCCGACGCAGAACGAGGTGGCGCTGATTTTGGTGCTGCGGGCGCAGTACGACAAGGCGGTGCGCGAGGCGAAGATCGACGAGAACGGCTTCGCCACCGAACCGCTGGAGGCGATCGCGCTGGCGATGAAGAATTGGCTGAATCGCAGCTTGCCGGAGAAGGCAACCGAGCGGCGCGCCCTGTTCAAGCGGCTGCGCCAGCTGCGCCTCATCGACTACCGCAGCGACGAGGAACTCGACACCAGCGAGGCCTGGTTGCGCATTCATCCCATGATCGTGGATTTCGTGAGCACCGATGCCATCGAGGCCGCGCGCGGCGCGGCACCGGTGGACGTGGTGGTGTCGGCAGCGGAGGGCGCGCGCGTGGCGGCGGACGGCGGGAGCGGCGATGTTCCTTAAGACGTTCGTGTTCGTGAATTGGGGCAATATTCCGCATTGCGAATTCGACGTGGGGCCCGTGAGCTTGTTTTCCGGCGCCAACGGCTCGGGCAAGACGACGGCCGCGGACGCCATTCAAACCGTCATGACGGCGGCGCACGAGAATCTCTTCCACTACAACCCGGGTCAGGACGAGAGCACGCAGCGCGGGCGCGGCGGCAAGCGGGTGCGGACGCTGGCATCCTACGTGCTCGGGTGCGACGACGGCAGCTACGCGCGCACGGAGGCCACCGACGGCTATATCGCGGCGGTCTTTCATCCGACCGACCAGGAAACCGCGGAGCCTTTCACCGCGGTGGTGGGGGTGCGTGCCTGGCTGGACCGTTCCGGCAAGCAGGCGACGGCCCAGGAGGATCAGTCCTTGTTCTTGATCCTGCCGGGCGTCGAACTGGGCCTCGATGCCTTCATCGAGAGTCGCGCGGGAGTCCGGCATGTGGCGGAGCTCGACGACATTCAGGCACAGCTGGTGGCGCGCCTGGGCAAACGTGCGGTGGAACGCTACGACCAGAAGCGCGCCTATCTGCGGCGGCTGTACGGCGCGTTGCGCGGCAAGAACGATTCGGTGTCGGAGCGGGAGGCCATGGCGGCCGCGCGGGCTTTTTCGCGGTTCATGGCCTACAAACCCATCAGCAGCATCAATCAGTTCGTGGCCGACGAAGTGCTCGATCGCAAGGATCTCGGCGAAGCGGTACGGTCGGTCTCGAGTCAGTTGAAGACCATCCATGGCATGGAGCGGGAGGCGCAGGAATTGAAGGACAGCGCCGCGTTGCTGGAGAAGTCGGGGCATTGCGCGCAAAGCTATATCGAGTGCTGGATCGACCTGCGCACTTTGGCTTGCACCGCCGCCGCGGCCGCGCTGCTGGAATGGGAAACTCAGCATCAGAAGAAGGTGAGCGAGCGCGACTCCACCGAGCGCGAGCTCACCTCTACACACGGCCAATTGGAACTGTCCAACCAGCGCTATACGCAGCTACGCGCCACCGTCATCAGCCTCGAGGCGCAACGCCAGGGGATTCCCGCTCTGCAACGTAAGGACGCGCTCGACGCGGAGCGTGAGGCGGTGAACGGAAAATTCGCCGGTACGGCGGCGGCGCTGCTCGGTCAGGATCAAAAAATGCAGCGCAACTTGCGCGCGGCGCAGGCGCTGTCCGGATTGCTGGCGCAGCCCGCAGTGGGCAGCGATCTGCCGCAGGTGGCCACGCTGGAGTCGCAGATGTTGCTGCGCAAGGCGTTGGAGACGGCGGCGCTCGGCGACGTCGACCTGCCGCGCTACCTGCAGATGGATCTGACCAACGATCTCGCGCTGCTCGAGAGTCATCTCGATGCGGCGAGGATCGCGCAGCTTACGCATAACGAGCTGCACGAATTCTGGCACCGGCGCGCGGGCGGCGGCGAGTGCCACCGCGATGCGGTGGCCGACGCCAGTCAGTTGCGGCGCCAGCGCTACGCGTCGTTGACCTCGCAACTGCAGACCAAGCAGCAGGAGATCGAACGGCTGGAGGCAAAACAGGTCGTCTATCCGTCGGACGTCGATCGCGCTCTGGCGGCGATCCGCGCGCAATGCCCGGAAGCGGACGCGCGGGTGCTGTGTGACCACATCGAAGTCACCGATGCCCGCTGGCAGTCTGCCATCGAGGGTTTCATGGGCGGTGCGCGTTTCAGCATCATCGTCGATGCCGACTACGAGGCGCGGGCTATCCGCATCGTGCGTAGCCTCACGGGTCGCGACAACAAGGCGCGGGTGATTCAGGGAGCGAAAGCGTTGCGCGATGCGGCGCGCGCCAAGCCGCCGCCGGAATCCATCGTGCACGTACTGGAGTTCAGCCACAAGGTCGCCGAGGCCTTCGTGATGGCGAGTTTCGGCTCCGTGGTGCGCGTGAAGGCCGATGAGGATCTGCCACAGACCGCGCGCGGCATCACCGTGGACGGCAAGGGCAGCGCCAACTATGCGATGTTTCGCTGTGACATGCCGGATGCCGATCTGGTGTTCGGCGCGTTCGCGCGCGAACGTGCCATCAAGGCGCGGCGCGTCGAGGTGGAGCGGCTCGAGGTGGAGCGCAATGAGGCGAACACGCGCGTGCAGGAAATCACGCGATTGCTGGAGGCGGTCGATGAGATCGCCGCGCTGGCCTACGCCGATTCGTTGGCCGAATTGCTGGCGCTGCACCGTGAGCTGCGGCGCATCGAGATGTTGCTGGCGCAACTCGACACCAGCGCCTTCGAGTCTTTGACCGCGCAATTGGACACGCTGCGTCGCGAGGAGGAGGGCCTGCGCGACCGATTGGGCGAGCTCAACAAGCAGACCGGGGTGTTGGGTTCCCGGCTATCAGCCCAGGCGGCGGCAATTCTCGAACTGGAGCAGCGCAAGGGTGACGTACTCGAGGCCGTCGAAAAGGCGCGCGAGGCCCTCGGCGAGGCGCATCGTCACTGGCCCGAATTCGATCTGGCGCGGCGTCTGCAGTACGCCGAGCAGGAGGCCAGGTCGCCGCAAACGGGGCCGACCGCCACGGATCATCTCGATACTCGCTTGAAGAGGTCGGAACGCGATCTGACCGACACCCTTCAGCTGCACAATCAGAAGTGCAGGCCGTCCGACGCCATCGTCTTTGGCGCCTTCAGCGGCCGCTACGATGCGGCGTTGTTCGAACAGATTTGCGGACTGCGGCGCGAAATCGACCGTGTCTACAACATCCTCAAGAACAACGTGTTGGTGAGCAAGCACGAGCAGTTGAAAGTGCTCAAAGCCAGCTTCAACGATGCCTTCGTCTCTCATCTGTGCCAGGAGATTCATCAGTCCATTCAGGACGGCAAGCGTCAGCTCGATCTTCTCAACAAGGAGCTGGTGAACCATCGATTCGGCTCGGACCGCGAGCAATTCCGCTTTGCGCAGGATTGGGTGCCGGAGTACCGGGATTACGCCCGCTTCTTCGAGGAGATCGTGCGTACCCCGACGATCGGTGCGGGATCCACGCTGTTCGATGCGCCGCTCTCCGCGAAATCGACGGCGGTGCGCGATGCACTGATGGGGCTGCTGCTCGGTGCCGACGAGAAGAAATCCCTGAGCGATCTGGATCGCATCGCCGACTACCGCAACTATCATCGCTATGAGATCTACAAGGAGGTGGAGGGCAAGGAGCCGATCGCGTTGTCGGAATACGGTACGGGCAGCGGTGGTCAGCTGGAGACGCCGGCCTACATCATTCGCGCCGCCAGCATCACTTCGGCTTTGCGCTATGCGGAAGGCGACAATCATCTGCGCATGGTGTTGGTGGACGAGGCGTTCTCCAAGATGGACGAGAGCCGGTCGCGCGAGGTGATCGATTATCTGACGGGCGCGCTCGGGTTGCAGCTCATCTTCATCATGCCCACCAGCAAGTGCGGTCCCTTCATGGATCTCATCAGCAATGAGTTCGTGTTCGCCAAGGTGCCGAGCGCGCCGCGCGGCGAACTACTGACCCGCGTGCTGGTAGACCGCAAGCAATGCAACCGCGAGCGTATCGCGGCCTTATGGACGCGACACCGGCGTACCGTGCGGCAACAGGCGGAACTCGATTTCATGGCGGAAGTGGACACCTCGGGATCGGATGCACGCTGAGCGGCCGCCGTGGCTCGGGGAGGAGGCGGAGATCGGCGCGCTACTGGGCGCCGCGCTGGATCGTTTCGACCGCCAACGAGGGGTCGATCGCCGGCGCAGCATTGCATTGACGGCGCAGGAGCATCTGCCGTCCTTGGCACGGGCGGATGCGACCGCGGATCAGACCTGGAGTCTGATCCGGGATCTGGCGCGACGCGGCGTGTTGGCGATTCGCAAGGCGGCTGCCAATGCGCGCAGTCATTACGATGTGGAGTGGCAGGGCGCGAAGATCGCATTCGCGCCGGAAGTGGAGGATACGCTGCGCGCCTGGCTGGGGCGCGCTTGGAGCGAGCCCGCGGCCATGATCTGGCGGCGCGCGATCGAGCGGCACTCGAGCGCATTTCATGATGCCGGCGCGGCGTTGCTGTCGCAGAGGATCGTGATCGAGGATCGCAGCGCCGACGACATCGTCGCGGCATTGGCGGCTGCGGCGCTGCTGAGGACGCCGATGACCTTGCGGCAGTTGAGCGCCACGCTGTTCTGGGGCGATTCGAAGATCCTGGACGAGCGCGGCGATCTCATTGCGGCGTTGCTGCCGCAGTTGACGATACTCGAGCGGGCGCTGGTGATCGCGGTGTACCTGCCGGAGCGGTGCGACGGAGTCTTGTTCATCGAGAACCAGGATACTTATACCGCGGCGGCGGCCGGCACGCCGCCCGAGGCGTCGGCGTTGGCGCTGGTGTATGCGGCGGGCTTTCGCGGCGCCGCGGCGCGGGTGCGGAGCCGGCCTGGCGCGCTGGTGCATTACGCGGGACCCGGGGCGCGGCAACTCGCGCCGCGTTTCGAGTCGTGGTGGTACGACGGCGGACCGGCATTGGGACCTGTGTGGTTTTGGGGCGATTTGGACTTCGCCGGCATGCAAATCCTCAAGAGCCTGCGGGGGCGTTTCGATGGCTTGAGTGCGTGGCGAGCCGGTTATGAACCGTTACAGGTTCGCTTGCAGACCGGGGGTGGGTACGGCGGCCGCAGCGAGGATGCTGCCCGGGGACAGGTGGATCCGGTGCTGACGGGCTGCGGCTATGCGGATTCGGTGCTGCTGCCTGCCATTCGGGCCCACGGCCGGCGGGATCAGGAGACGCAGTGATGATAATTTGCGGGTGACCGTGGTTAACTCATTGATTTGGCTGAAATCGGCTGGCACGTCCGCTTGACAGGCGCGCGCCGCCTCCGGACAATCCGCGGTTCTTCGTGGTGAGGTAGCTCAGCTGGTTAGAGCGTGGCACTCATAACGCCGAGGTCGCGGGTTCGATTCCCGCTCTCACCACCAATAAAATCAAATAGTTAGGATGATCGTGTTTCGATGCGATTTTTCCGTAAGTGCACGGTAAGTGCAAGTAGAAGAACAAAAACGCCTATCTGCTCGGTTTGGCAGCACATGCCGATCTCGGTTTTGGCCCCCAAGCGCGTCTGAGCATCGAGCAAGGCATACCCAACCTCGCGAACACCATGGACGCGCAGGCCGGAAGACCGGGTCTTCACTATTTGGACTACCTGGGCCGCAAGATTCCGTGGTGAGTGCGTGAAGCCGAGCCAGTAGTCAGCGGACCCGATATCGCTCCCACTTCTTCGTACGCACGACCGGCTCGCCATTGATGACGTCCTTACCCGTGAAAGTCAGTTGCTGACCCGCTAGCGCAATGGTTTGCCCGTAATCGCGCCCGGTTTCGGCGGGGATCAGCGATGCAGTGACGTGGTGCGTGACCACCGAGGCTTTTTCATCGAGAGTCCACGTGCCGAAATAGGCGTAGTACGTGTCGAACGCGGCGGATTTCAATGGCGCATCCTGTGCCAATTGGGCAACGGATCGTGATGCCGGAACCTCCCAGACCTGGCGGTGAGGGGCCGATATCTGCACGCTCATCCAGCCGGATGGGTCGTAGATGATGAGGCCGACGGAGTCCGCCTGGTAGAAGGGATCAGCGATCAGGCCCCTCGCGCCCGTGACTTCGATGCTGACGAGCCGCCAGGCACCGATGAGTTGGTGTCGGGTCGGGGGATGGGTGGGCGGCGCGGCCTGGCACAGCGTCGAGAATAGATGCACCAGGCTCATCAGCAGGGGTGCCGCATATCGCGTGCGCAACCACGGATGGCGGGTTGGCGTACGAGCTGCAAGCGGCTGGCTGGAAAAAAGCAACGGTTTTGAGCGCATCCGATTACCGACGTCGTTGGAGGATGGTACGGGCTGAGAATCTTTCAGTCGGTCAGTCGGTCAGTCGGTCAGTCGGTCAGTCGGTATTGCACTTCGATCGTCCGTCGGAACCACGGTGTCCACGGCGGATCGTAGAAGGCGTAAATCGCAGCCGAGACGGGCGTGAGATGGCGGCGCGCGAGGAATGCCAGCAGTTGGTCCTGGTGTTCCTGGAGATTGGCGTCGGTCCAAAAGCCCGTGAAGGAGATGACCGCCACTCGGTGAGCCGGCACGTCGCTGAAGCGAATCCGCGGCTCGTTCGCCGCCGGCAACATGCTCCTCTTGTATTCCGCCGGCATGATGAAGGACACGTCCCATCCGCTGATCGACGCGACGGTGGCGCTGACGCCGACAGGCTCCGCAGGCGTTTGCAGCACCGGCGCCGTCATGGCAATCTTCGTGCGGGTCCGATTGCCGCCGAAGATATACCGTGCCAGCAGACGAAACCCTGCGCTCACCGCGGCGTTGCGCGTGCCCGGGACGTTGACCGTGGCTTCCAGCAGCGGCGGGTAATCGCGGATTTGGAAGGGCCCGCTCTCGAGTTCGAGCCGATAAGCCGGAGTTTCAACCGCCATGCACGTGCCTCCGCCCCAGATCAATAGCGTGGCCAGCGCGAGTCGCAGCGTATGCCTCATCATAGGCTGGAGTGTACCCTGTTGGAACGCGGCGAGCCGCCATCCCCCTTTCCGGCTGATAACACGCTGTCGAATCTGCCTTCTGGCCTAGAGAGAAGTCCTGGTGCGCGATGCAGCACGCATCGGCAAGGTCGTAGCGTGCTGGCGCCGGCGAACAGCATAAGCCACGAGGCACGTGGAACGGGTCTATCGTCGGAGAAATCCCACCGTATGAGCTGAAGCATGCGTGTTGTGATGCTCGCTCATTCAAATATCATGTGACCGCACATGGGAAGATAGCGACGTATGGGGCAAGAGTGTATCGGGCCTACGAGATCAACATCAAGATGAAAAAATCAGGAATCGCAATTGCCATACTCCTCACCATTTGCTTCGCGTCTGGATGCACATCCATGAAGGTCCCTTTACAACCGGCGGCGCACGTCGATCTGTCTCGATATATGGGCGATTGGTACGTCATCGCGAATATCCCGTATTTTGCTGAAAAAAATTGTTTCGACTCGGTCGAAAGCTACGCCTTACGCGCCGATGGCGATATCGATAACTGGTTTACGTGCCGCAAAAAGTCGTTCGATGCGCCGATGAAGCGTATCTCCGACGCACGCGCCGTAGTCGACGATAAGACCAGCAATGCGCTCTGGCATGTTCGATTTTTCAAAGTGATCTCCGTCAAGTACGTCATTCTCGCAGTGGACAACAACTACCAATGGGCGGTAGTGGGTCATCCGTCGAGAAATTATGGCTGGGTTCTAGCCCGCACAAAGCATCTGGACGAAGCAACCTACCGCAAGGCGCTCGGGATCTTAGCGGAACAAGGGTACGATGCGACCCGGTTCGCAAAGGTTCCGCAGCAACTCGCCGCGGCAACGACTGCATCGCCTTGATGGGGCGCATCGGCTCGACGGCGCTGGCAGTTTAGCGGGTGACCTCGTGCTGATGCTGTGGGGTACTAATGCAGTGATTGTCGCAGTGCTGTTTGCCGCGATGTGGGCGCTGTGCGTGCGCGTCAAGAACTACGGTTTCTTGGATGTGACCTGGACGCTATCTATTGGACTACTTGCGGTTATCGACGGCTTGTACGGAAGCGGCAGTATCACGAGACGGGTGCTGTTCTCCGCGTTGGGAGCCGCTTGGAGTTTACGCTTGGGTCTGTTCGTGTTGGCACGCGTGCTCCGGCATCACCCGGTCGAGGACAAACGCTATCGAAGTCTGCGCGAGCGGTGGAAGACTCCCGGCGCGTTTCTGGCCTTTTTTCAATTGCAAGCGCTCGTAGCGCTGGTATTTTCCGCGCCATTCATGGCGGCGGCGTTTGCGCCCGACCCGCAGGTTGGGGTACTCGAATGGATCGGCCTGCTAGTGGTGAGCGTCGGCATCGTCGGCGAAGCGGTAGCCGATAAGCAATCGGAGGCTTTCAAACGTCGGACTGATGCGCAGCGGCGAATATTGGACTTAGGCTTGTGGCGCTACTCTCGACACCCCAACTACTTCTTCGAGATGGTCACCTGGGTTGGCTTTGCGCTGGCCTCTTTGAGCCTGCCGTGGGGTTGGCTTGCCATGGCCTGTCCTGTGTTGATTATTTATTTCCTGTTGCAGGTTACTGGCGTGCCCCTGACGGAGAAGCATTCTCTCGAAACCCATGGCGAGGCCTATCGTGACTATCAGCGTAGAACGAATGCCGTCATCCCGTGGCGTCCGCGCTCACCGGGTTCAATCGCAGAGTCACGCCGTTCATGGCGGATGTAACCCCCTTCGACGGAATCATACTGGCCTCACTGACACGTTCTTAAGATCGTTCGCTCAAGCCGACGCAAGAGGTTTTGCCTACAGGGAGTTCTTGGACCCGCCGACAGCGAAAACATGGCGAGCTTGTGAAGCTACCACGCACCACGGTTAGTGGAACTTTTCAAACGGCAGGAGATTTCCCATGAAGATGAGATTCGCGATGGCGGTGCTCCCGATAAGCTTGGCCTTAACAAGTCCGTGGGTGCAGGCGGCCCCGCCTGCGGCGGGTGGCGCGCCTGGAAGCCCGGGCGCGCCATCCGCGCCCATTGGATCGCCACGCTGACCGGGGCGACCGAACGGGTGGCGCAGCTGGGCCACCCGTTCAGAAACCCGTCGGACGTCAGGTTTCCCACGCGGTTATTTCTCCCGCCAGCGTGGTCAGCATCGCCGGTACGGCCGGATAGGCAGTGAACACGTCATCGCCATTGATAATTTGCCGCCCATTCACAAGGATCCGTTCGATAGGATCCTCGTCGCTCAGGCACAGATCGAAGGCATCACCTTGCTGACGGCGGACGCTGTGGTTGCGCGTTATCCGGGTCCTGTGCGGTTGATGGCCTGAGCTGTTCCCCACCTCGGGGTGGAAAATGCGACGCTGTGCGCGACCCGATAATGCGATCTAGGGATTCCGCCGCGCGTCAATATCGATTGGCATGGCGATCATAGTGCTCCCTACCGATTCCTTGTCGCCGATTCGTGGTGCGCCTACACTGATCCCTCAATCGGTGTGAGGGAGATCACCATGCGCTACGACATATCCGGCACCACCATGCAGACCGTCGCCGTGGACCTGAGTCCCGGCGAAACACTGTATAGCCAGACCAATTGCATGGCCTGGATGTCCGATAATATTCAGATGAACACGCATACCGGCGGCGGCTTGTTCGCCGGCATCAAGCGTTCCCTGAGCGGCGGCAGCTTGTTCATCACCGATTTCACCGCCATGGGGCCCGGCCACATCGCCTTTGCGCCGCGGTTTCCGGGCACGATCGTCGCCCGACGATTGGCGCCGAATGAATCCTTGATCTGCCGTAAGGAAACCTTTCTCTGCGCCGAGAAATCCGTGACTCTAGCGATCGCCTGGCAGCAACGCATCGGTGCCGGCTTCTTCGGCGGCGAGGGATTCATCTTGCAACGGGTCACCGGTCCGGGCGTGGTGTGGCTGGACCTTTCCGGCGAACTCGTGGAACGCGATCTGGCGGTGGGCGAACGCCTCCTGGTGCACGCCGGACACGTGGGGATCCAAGAGCCCACGGTGCAGTTCTCCATACAAATGATCCGCGGCTTCCGCAACGTGCTGTTCGGCGGCGAGGGCTTGTTCCTCGCCACGCTCACCGGACCCGGTCACATCTGGTTGCAAAGCATGCCAATCATGAATCTCGCCGAGGAAATCGGCCGCTATCTTCCCGGCGGCGGCTCCGATGGCGGCGGCACTCTCGGTAAGATGGCGGGTGCGGCAACCGTGGGCGGTATACTCGGTAGTCTGCTCGGCGACTGAACGGCCGCCGCCGATTCCTAACTCGCTCGGATCCCGAACCATGACCGATTCAGCCGACTACATTCCCCCCAAGATCTGGAGCTGGAACAAGCAGAACGGGGGTGCCTTCGCTAGCATCAACCGGCCGATTGCCGGGCCGACACACGATAAGGTGCTGCCCGTTGGCCGCCATCCGCTCCAGCTGTATTCACTGGCGACGCCCAATGGCGTGAAGGTGACCGTCATGCTGGAGGAACTTCTGGCGTTGGGCCACACGGGAGCGGAATATGATGCTTGGCTGATCAACATCCGTGACGGCGATCAGTTCGGCTCCGGCTTCGTGGATGTGAATCCCAATTCGAAGATCCCCGCCTTGTTGGATCGCAGCGGCGCGACGCCCATTCGTGTGTTCGAGTCGGGTGCGATTCTGATCCACCTTGCCGAGAAATTCGGTGCCTTCCTGCCCACCGAGCCGGCGGCTCGCGCCGAATGCCTGTCCTGGCTGATGTGGCAGATGGGTTCGGCGCCGTACCTCGGCGGGGGCTTCGGCCATTTCTATGCCTATGCGCCCGTCAAGATCGAGTACGCCATCGACCGTTTCGCGATGGAAGTGAAGCGGCAGTTGGATGTGCTGGACCGGCGCCTCGCGACGAGCGAATTCATCGACGGCCCCGAGTACACCATTGCCGACATCGCAATCTTTCCCTGGTACGGTAGCCTTGCCAAGGGCGAGGCCTATTCGGCGGGAGAGTTCCTGCAGGTGGCCGACTATGTGCATCTGCAGCGTTGGACCGCCCTGATCGGCGCGCGGCCGGCGGTTCAGCGAGGGCGAATGGTGAACCGGGTCGTCGGCGACCCCGCGGGTCAGTTGCGCGAGCGACATGAGGCAAGCGACTTCGACGCGAAGACGCAGGATTGAAGACGAATAGGATTCAGCTGCCTACATGTCAGCCGGGTAATCGATGCCGTCGCGAGCGACCAACGCCAGGCGAGACGCGAGACGATACCGACGTCTGTTCGATTTCTGCCGTCTGTAGTCAGGCCCGGGTCGTCGGCGCGCGCCGCGCTGACGATGCGTTGAGTCTACGGAGTACGGCCGCCAAGGCGTCGATCTCGGCGCAGGTGTTGTAGAAGGCCAGTGACATCCGCACGGTCGCCTCGTGGCCGAAGCGTCTCAGGATGGGTTGAGCGCAGTGATGGCCGGCCCGCACGGCGATGCCTTCCTGGTTCAGGGCGGTGCCGATTGCCACAGGCTCGATACCGTCGATGACGAAAGAGATCACGCTGGCCTTGTGGGCAGCGTTGCCCACGATCTGAAGCCCAGGAATCGGTGCTAGCCGCTCGGTCGCGTACTTCAGCAGCTCCGTCTCGTAGCGCTCGATGTTCGGCATGCCGATCCTCATCAAGTACTCCAGCGCGGCGCCGAGGCCGACGGCGTCGGCGATGTTGCCAGTGCCCGCCTCGAACCGCGACGGGGGTCGCTGATACCGCGTCTGCTCGAACGTCACGTCCTCGATCATGTTGCCGCCGCCCTGCCACGGTGGCATGTCGTCGAGTACCTGGGCCTTGCCGTAGAGCACGCCGATACCGGTGGGTCCAAACACCTTATGGCCGGATAGCACGAAAAAATCCGCATTGAACGACTGGACGTCGATCGGGATGTGAGAGACCGATTGCGCACCGTCGATCAGTACGCACGCTCCGGCGCGATGGCCGAGTTCGACGATCTCGTGCACGGGCGTCACGGTGCCGAGGGCGTTCGAGACGTGCGTGATCGACACCAGTTTCGTACGCGAGTTCAACAGCCGCTGCAGCTCATCGAGACGCAGTTGGCCGCGGGAATCCACCGGCACCACCTTGAGCGTGGCGCCGCGCTCGGCGGCGAGCATTTGCCAGGGAACGATGTTGGCATGATGTTCGAGGTGCGAGATCAGGATCTCATCGCCTTCACCGATATGCTTGCGCCCCCAGCTTTGCGCCACCAGATTGATGGCCTCGGTCGCACCACGCACGAAGACGATCTCCTCGGGCGATGCGGCTCCGAGGAATTGTTGGACCTGGCGTCGAGCTTTCTCATAGGCATCGGTGGCGCGCGCCGCCAACTCATGGGCCGCCCTGTGAATATTCGAATTCTCATGACGGTAGAAGTGACTCAGGCGCTCGATCACGATGGAGGGTTTCTGGGTCGTCGCCGCATTGTCGAACCACACCAGGGGGCGGCCGTGCACGCGCTCTTGCAGGATGGGAAAATCCCGGCGGATCGTATGAACATCGAATGCCGGATGGCCCGCCGCGGGCGGCAGGGCATCGGTCGTCAGCGTGTTCGCGAGAAAATAAAATGACGGCGCAGCGCTGTTTGGCGGCGATGGCGTCGGAGTGGGCAATCCGGCGGGTACAAAAGCCGGTAAGGACGACAACGATGGCAGCGAAGTGAACGATGGCGGGGAGCCGAACGACGGCACCGCTGGCAACTCGGGGTGCACGAGATCGGCGGCGCTCAGTCTTGCCAAGATGGGGGCGAGATTCACCTCCGGCGCGGTCAGCGTGGCGGCCGGGAGCACCGCGTCCGGCAACGCGGCGGTCAAGCCAGCCGGTACGCCCGGCGCCGCCGGTCGGGCGGAAAAAAACTCGTTGGCCCAGCGAGCCAGGGTCTCGGCGTCGGGTAGCCCCGACGGCGTCTCTGGGGCCAGCGCTGCGACCGGGTTACTTGTAGGTGTCGGCATAGTCGTGGAACTTGCCGATCTCCACCTCGTCGAGCAAGCCCACTGCGTCATCGACCAGCACCGCCAGCGAGCAATAGAGCGATATCAGGTAGGAGGCAATCGCGCTGCGGTTGATGCCCATGAATCGCACCGACAGGCCCGGACTTTGTTCGCCGGGAAGTCCCGGCTGGAAGAGACCGACGACGCCTTGTCGCTTGTCCCCGACCCGCAGCAGCAACACCTTGGTCTTGCCGTCCGATACCGGGACCTTATCCGAGGGAATCAGCGGCAACCCACGCCACGTCAGGAATTGCGAGCCGAACAGACTCACCGTCGGTGGTGGCACGCCGCGCCGCGTGCATTCTCTGCCAAATGCGGCAATGGCCAGTGGATGGGTCAGGAAGAAAGCCGGCTCCTTCCAGACTCTGGCGATCAACTCGTCAAGATCATCAGGCGTCGGCGCTCCGGATAAGGGCGTGATGCGCTGGCTGTCGACGACATTGGCAATCAGGCCATAGTCCGGATTGTTGATGAGCTCGCTTTCCTGATGTTCTTTGATGGCCTCGATGGTGAGCCGTAATTGTTCCTTGATCTGGTCATGGGGACTGCTGTAGAGATCGGACACCCGCGTATGGATATCCAGGATGGTGGTGACGGCATTCAGTAGATACTCGCGCGGCGTGTCTTCGTAATCGACGAACGTCTGCGGTAGTTCCGCCTCGTCGCGCTTGGCGCAGGCAATCTTGACATCTTCCGGATTGCGCACCTTGTTGACTCGATAGATGCCGGCTTCGACCGGCACCCATTGCATCATGTGGACCAGCCAGCGGGGCGTGATCGTCGCCAGCTGCGGGACCGTCTTGGTGGTGTTTGCGAGTTGGCGCGCCGCGGCGTCGCCGAGTGCGAGAGGACCTTTCGGAGTGTCCGCCATGACTGTGGAGATCCTTAGATTTTACGAGCCAAAGGAGACAGGCCCGTCACTCTGTCGGCGACGGGCCTGTCTTGAAATCACCGAGGTCTTATATATCAGTCTTGGACCCAGGGCAATCCGTAGAATCGCCAGCCGTTCGTCGCTCCGCGCCGCTTGCGTTCGTCTAGTTCTCCCTCGAAGCCTTCCACCACATTGAAGGCGTGTTGGAATTGAGCCCGGGTCGCCGCTTCGGCGGCGGCGGCGGAGCGCTGCCCGCTGCGGCAGAGGAACAGCAGCACTTCTTGCTTACCAGCCTTGCCTTCGAGTTCGCGCACGAAGCGTGGGTTGCGAGTCATCGCCGTTCCCGTCATCCATGCTACGTGCACGCTGTCCGGCACATAGCCGACGAATTTGCGCTCCTCGGGGGTGCGCACGTCGACGATACGAGCCAACCCCGCATCGACCAGCTGCAGGGCCTCCTGCGGCGTGACGTTTCCGGCGTAGCCACGATGTTCGGCAACCGCCGCGCTGCGCGCGCGCTCGAGAATAGGATGCTGCGAGGCGTCGACCGCGCGATCGGCCGTGCCCAACGACCTGGAATTCCCGGCTGTGGGTAGGGTAGCGGGGACAGAATTCGGTAGCGCCATGGCACACTCCAGATTGATCGGTTTTCGCTGAACCAATGTAGCCATTACCCGCATGTGGCGGAAATCACGAGCGGGCATAACCTCATAACCTGCGCTTCTGGAGCTGGAATCGAGGTCTGCTTTCGGTGCAAAAGCTAGTGTCTATCCCCTTGTTTTCGCAATGATTTCCCGGCCACTAGCAGCCTGTCTGGCTCATGGGCGGCCGCAGTAGGCGCAGCATGAGTCAGACAGGCTGATACAGGTCGCTCGGACTCCGTGCCGTTCTAAAGACGCCGTTCCAGAAACACCAGGTCGAGCCAGCGGCCGAATTTGAATCCCACCTCGTGAAAATGTCCGACGACGGCAAAGCCCAAGTCCTCATGCAGCCTGATCGACGCCACATTGTCCGCATCGACCCCGGCAATCATCACGTGTTTTCCCAGCGCGCTGGCACGCTGGATGAGATCCCGCACGAGCGCCCGCCCGATTCCAGCGCCACGCCGGTCTACCCGCACGTGCACGCTGTGCTCGACGCTGAATTGATAGCAAGGCCAGGCTCTGAAATCGCCGAACGTGCCGAAACCCACGACCCCCGACTCGTCCCGCGCCACGACGAACGGAAATCCCTGCGCCGCCTTGGCGTCGAACCAGGCTTCGCCGCGCTCGGCCGTGAATTCGACTTCGGAATAGACCGCGGTCGAGTTGCGAATGACTTCATTGTAGATCGCCAGGATTTCCGGCAAGTCGGTGCGCACCGCCTCTGCAATTGAATATGTCAATCTCGACTCGAGCTGTTGCGAATTGCCCATGAGATCGATCTGAGCGTCAGGTGTCCACAATGGCATGCAAAATGACCATTGGTCATGCCGTGGTAGCACGCTGTCCGTGGAGAATGCGGCTCAAGAACGTCTTCAGCCGATCCGTTTCGGGGTTGTCGAACAGTTGCTCGGGAGTTCCTTGTTCGACGATCTCACCGCGATCCATGAACACGATCCGATCCGCCGCGCGCCGCGCGAAACCCATTTCATGGGTGACGCAGATCATGGTCATGCCGGTGTCGGCGAGACCCATGATGATGTCCAGCACCTCCTTGATCATCTCAGGGTCGAGGGCGGAGGTCGGCTCATCGAACAGCATGACCTTCGGCTCCATGCACAGGGCACGGGCGATGGCCACGCGCTGCTGTTCGCCTCCGGAGAGCTGGCTGGGATATTTATCGCAGTGCGCGGACAGATGCACACGTTTGAGGTATGCCAACGCGAGTTCCTTGGCTGCTCCCGGCGGCATCTTGCGCACCGAGATAGGCGCCAGCGTGCAATTGTCCAGCACGGTCATGTGTGGAAAGAGATTGAAGGACTGGAACACCATCCCCACCTCGCGCCGGACGGCGGCGAGCGCCGCTGCGGTACCGGTGAGTTCGGTGCCGTCGATGACGATACGGCCCGATTGATGCGACTCCAGCCCGTTGAGGCAACGAAGCAGCGTCGACTTACCGGATCCCGATGGACCGCATACGACCAGACGTTCATGCGCGGCGACCTCCAGCGACACATTGCGCAAGACGTGCACCGGCCCGTGCCACTTGTTCAGTTGCTGCACCGTTAGAAACGGCCGACTCGGCGACTCTGTGGTTTGCTTACTCATCTCTGATTTCTCATCGGCAAGGGCCGGGTAACGCGTGACATGCGGGCAACTGGAATGGATCGCTCAGTCGCGACCACCGACATCTCCCACCGCCACCCAACATAAAGACCGTCGACGCGAGCGGCATGCGT
>Ga0116227_10001324_pt1 | contig 54713 bp, 42 predicted proteins | sample S1TSphgellanicum_FD_89693 | JGI IMG/M metagenome (GOLD analysis project Ga0116227, IMG submission 89693) | Host-associated microbial communities from peat moss isolated from Minnesota, USA - S1T2_Fb - Sphagnum magellanicum MG | ecosystem: Host-associated > Plants > Peat moss > Unclassified... | reverse complement strand
TTGTCATGGCGAAATGTTATTGTTAATTATGGGCTTGTATTTCCTACATATCAATAAATCACATCTAATTCTACATCCCCTTTCCCTTCTCTTCAACATAAAAGGGATAATGTACTCTAAAAGGTTTACTAGGTGCTTAACTGATTTAAGCATTACATCAACTGAAATAAAGAAATACTATATGCCTGGAAATATCACAAAGGCTGATTCAACTATTAATAATCACTACTTGGAGGCTTATAAGCATTCAAATCATTAGTACTAAAGAAAATTACGGAACTAAGGCTTAATTAATTGTTGAGCTATAATCCATGGCTCACAATTTTGTTTAGCATGAAGGTACTTTCTTTGAACCATTCTTTACTTGCAACATGTGAATTCTTGAAATGCAAATTTTCTTGGTTCAAATCCAAACTTTGTAGGCAAATGTAGGTGGTTAAAGTCCATCCTTATGTTAAATCATTGCAATATTCTAACCTTGTTTTGCATGTTGGAAGGATTCTCTTGTTCACTTACCAAGGTATTTCTCAAGCTAACTTCATGTTCCAAATCTTTCATTAGGGATTTTATTGTGGTTGTAGGGTTGGGTTCTTGTTTTCCTCCTTTTTGCAATTTACTTGAATGTGTTTATCTCTTAATAAATTTTCCTTTAAGTCTTTGCAACATGGGGAACACAACCATCCAAATGTGTACTTGAAAAAACAATTGTAGAAACATTAGGTATGTGATAGTGAAATCATGCAATCAACCTTTAGCGATTATATTTCATGGTTACTGAGTACATAGTTCTTTCCAATAGACAAGGTTTTTTTGTTAGATTCTTGTTGGTGTTTGACATTTGTACATAGGGTAGAGGGTTGGAAGACGCACCATTTTTATGTGCCAAGCACAAGCTTTGGAAGCAAAATACATGGTCTAATAAGTCCAAAGGTGTGCATCAATTTCCATCATCATTTTCAACTATAATTTTGATTATGCATAGTTGTTACTTTTGTGTAGCAATCAAATGTTGAATGATGCTTCATGGTGTTTGATTACATGTGAATAACTAGTGAATCAAGCATGTTTTGCTTAATGGAGTTCTTGTTACATCTTTAGTGCAAGCATCTTAAGTAAGGATGAATTTCTTATGGCAAAATGTTTCCAAATTAGTTGCCATACTTGCTAGTCCACTTCAATAGTTTTGTAAATTTGTTATTCTACATCCTTGTTTAGCAATAGTGTAGTAAAATCATTATCAACTGAGAGCCACAATAGGAATGTAGAATGTGGCACTTCCTACCAAGGAGGCAATAGATGTGCAACAAAGAGGCCCTAAAGGGGCAATGCTAGCAATGAAATTCAACCATGATGGAAAGTATTGTTTGAGAGTAGGTACTAATTAACAAAGACCTTCTCTTGCTTTTAAGCAATTTTTTGTAGGCTTGCCAATGGATGTTCTTTCCTCACAAATTCACGCCACAACAAGCTGCTACTTCCAACATTCAACCAAAAATTTAGATTATTGATCAAACCTTTAGAAAGATACACACCCTATTCTCTCACCACATTCTTGCATGTGCCCAAGATCATGTTTCAAATTAGTGCCATCAGATGTACAATGGACTTTACAGTAAAATTTTTTTTCCACATGTGTACATAATGTAACATATTAAACAACACTCCACCAGCCTACATAGATCTTGAGACATGAAAAAACCAATGAGAACACCTAATTATCTATTGAGACCTATCGATTGCATTTATGCATTGAACTTCTTTTGTAGAAAGGATTATGCACACCATTATGTTGAACAACAACATCACTTGCACAATTTATGATCAATATTAGTAGACTCTATTGAATGGTGGAATAAGACGTCTACTTGTTAAAACTGACCTCTTTGAGCCTCTAATGTTGGGGTTCTTCTTATGTACAACTTGCAGAAAGAAATAGTTTGCCTATCTCTATGCGCATTTGCATGTGAACAAAAAGATTATGTATCTAAGGAGACCAACAAACATATTGAGGATTTGAGGTATAGCAAGTGCAAGAAACTGATTTGACTTCCCTTCCAACAACCATGGCATCCTCTATAATGTGATAGGATTTCTCTATTTGCTCCTACTTTCCTTTCCTACCTAAATTTTCTTAAACAAGTCTTGAATTGTAGTGTTGCTCTTTGGTGAATACCTTAAGTTTCCAACCCCATGATCATTGTTTTTTTTTTTAACCTTCCTTCCCCCATATGCAATCTAAATTTCTTCAAAAAGTGGGACTCATATTAATTTGTGCATGGAAAATGGAGGAAGGAGGAGGCAAGTATGTAGTAGCAACTAACCTCTGTGCATCTTGAGTGAGGAATGCTTGAAATATTATTTGACCATTTGTTAGTTATTTACTTTAAGGGATTTTCATGCTACCAACATGCCAAATTTTTGTTCTTGCACCTTCCCACCTAAAATTCTCCTTGAACACCATGAACAAAAGGGCCTAAATGGAATCTTGACTGTCTGTGGTTGGTGGTGTCCATGTGTGCTTTCTCAACCCTTTCTAGCAATCTCTTTGTATTTCATGTGTATTTTGAACTCTTAAGGTTCAAAGAAGTAAACCTCAAACATACACAAAGTTGGCATTTGATACCAGCCTTACCATCCACCACATTCTTTAACTTGTTAGTGTGAACCTATGTAGCAAGAGAATTTGTGTGAGCAAACACCACATGCATGCAACCCACATATCAACGCAATTTTGGTCTACATCTTTAACTAAAATAAAAGGAGGGTTTGCAAATATGAAAAAAATGCAAAAGATGCATTTGCATTAGCTATGGTATAAACAAATTGTTTGTCATTAGTGGTTGTGTGACATTAAAACTATTTTTTGAACATAGTAATGTATATCACCTTGTCACCACAATTTGGCAAATACTTACAAGGTGAAATATTTGACCATTTCTCTACATTATTACATTGAATTATCAGGTCATATATATTCCTTGAAACAAAATTCAACACCCAATGAGTTTCAGAATTGGAATCCCATTATTGATGGCTATAAGGGTAATTGCAGGTTGTGCTACTGCATTCAAGTACTACACTTTTGTAGTCAAAACTCATTTGACATGGATGGACAAGAAACTTGTATTTTTTGTGGGAACACTAAGGACCCACACCTTTTTCTCCAATTGCAATGGGTCTCAAATGTAGTCTTAGGCTATTTAGGTGGAGGTTAGGTGCAAAATCATTAGTGCATGTAAGAAATGGGCTATTCATATGCACCATCTATAACAATAGCATTCAATTAATTGGTGGCATATCAGTGCACGTTGGTTCTTCATTTTCATAGACCTCAAGGTTATGGGAAGGCCCCTTTATTTGTATCTCTTGCAAAAACAAGGATGGGGTTGAAAATAAATTGAAACCACATCTCAAGTTTGGTTTGATGGGAAAAGGATGATCTTTTTCACTTTGTCTTGGAGATATCTTCAAAGCAATTTGAGCTCACACTTTTTATGATAAAAAAATAGTGACTTGGAGAACAACAAGCATTGTCATTTGGAATTTAGGAATATCTATTTACAATCTTGAAAGATAATGTCCATTCGATATTTAAGGACTGAATTTATATATTCAAATGTGCATGATCAAATAGTAGTGAGGTGTTATGTGATAACTTTGGTTTGCTTTTGTCATTGAACTTATGGGCAACCATTTACTACATGAAAATCAAATCTTGCATGAATGTGTGGATGTGCACAAGACAAAACATGGTAGAGGATACAAAAATCAGTGTGGCAGTGGAAGCAGGCCAAAATTGCCCAGAAGTACAAAGGTTTGGGGTTAGTAATGTGATATTCACTTTATTCATGGAACATATTGGGGATATGATTAGTTGTCAACTCATTTTGATGTGCTATGTACGTCTTACAATCTTGTCCACAAACAATAAACATAGAAGTTAAAATCATATATTCCAAATATTGATTCAAGAGAAAAACCAAAATACAACACGAATAATATGGCATGAGAAATACAACCTTTTAACAAGCTACCTTTGAAAACTATTGATGATGAAGTTAGTGGGCAAGTTGTGAAGGTGTGGATATGGAATCTTGTAATGCCAAGAAATTTGATACATTGTTTATGTTTCTACAAGCTACACTTCATCAATCTAGTATATAAGAAAATTCTTGCACATTTTTACATTGTCCAATTAAAGGTTGATAACCTTTGTAATTTGTTGCACAATCATTTACACTCATTAGAAAAAAACACATATTTTCAATTAGTCTTTACAACTAAATTTTAGTCATAAGTGACATTTGTAACTAAAATCCCCTTAGTTGTCTTTGACAAGTCACATGCAATATTAGTTGCAAACAATAAGGGGTATTAGATGAAATAAAAATTCAACAAATACACATTCATTCTTTGACTCCATTATATACATATTGTCACATGCTACTAAGATGCAACTATTTTTATCACTATCAAGGGCAAATGATGTGCTACCATGTGTCCCAATATTTAATCATTTATAATAATAATTATTATTATTACTATTTTGAAATAATTTGGGACATTCAATTCACATGCTTGGATTATTTATATTATGACATGTGGCCCAATCTAAAGATGCCACATGACATTTTTAATGAATTTAATACAAAATACTAATATTAGGTTGGTAGATACTTATGTAGGTAGATAAAGAGATGCTTACAAACTTGGGCTAAATACTTACTCATATAGGTAGGTACATAGGTCAACTTAGGTGAATAGGTCAAACTAGGCACCTACTTAACTAGATAGATAAGTAGGTTGGGGAGGTAGGTAATTTTAAATTGTGCGTAATATATTTTTTTGTTTTAGTTTAAGTTTTGAATGGCTCATCCCATGTGCACACATTTTTTAATGTGAAATTGGATGACAATGCCCCTTGTTTCTAAGGTGTTCAAACTAGGAATGGAGAACAAACAATACAAGATAAGTTTTGAAGTTGCAATTTTTTCACAAACTAAGTTACAACTTCAAAACTTTCCTCATGCCTTTTTTTTCTTAGTTTTTAGATTTATAAACAATTCAAGTTCATAGCTCATTAGATAATTAAATAATCAATTAATTAATAATGATTAAATTTAACATATATTTAAAATATAAATTATACACCACAAATATTAAATATCCATTATAAATTATTTAAATAATTAATAACTTCTTAATATTTAACTAATTCGCTATGTAATTACTCACAACTTATCAATACATAATTCATATTTCCTTACTTTTAAAAATTTGGATGAATTATAAATAATATAATTAATGTAAAAGTAATTTAATTTTATACTAAAAAACTATATATATTCAAATTTTAAAAAATGAACTAACAATTGTTATTAAAAAATTCCTACACAAATTATTTATTTAAAAAGTAACATTAAAATAATTATTGTAATTACTATATAATTAAATTTATTATTGTAAAAAACTTTATTGGTCAACTAATGTTTTAATGGTAATTAATAACTAAAAATATAATAATCTATTGAACATACATTAATATTTTTAATTATCGTAGTATTATTATAAATATATATATCATAAATAAATAAGTACAAAATTTTAAAATAAAAAATATAATAATTCCTACAATCATAATCATTGTAATAATTATTTTAGCTACATCATATATTTCCAAAAAAATTATTCAGATTTAAAGTTATAAATTACAAATTGTGAATAACTATGTTCAATTAGAAAATAATTTAAAATTTACTATAATTAATTATTATCTAAAGTAATTACAATGATTTTAAAGTAATGTAAAATTAATTATAGTAATTTATTTATTTTATTTTAAGAATATAAATTATATAATATAAGAATCTATGTTGTAACAATAACTATTAAATGTAACTTATAATTAATAAATAAAATAATTTATAATTATTTATAAAAGTGATATATTATGGACAAGTAGTTAAAAGAAATAAATATTTTAATTTATTATATTAGAATCCATGTAGTTATGGTCATAACATTAATCATTTTAATTAAATTATGATTATTTTATTATACTTAAATAATAATTAAAATTATAAATTATAGATTACAATAATGAAGTTTAATTATAAATTAATTATGCAAGTATTATAATTTTAACTTAGAAATACATTAAGTAATTGCAATGATTTTAAAATGATTTTCTGTTATTATAAATAATTGTTATTAGTATAAAATTTTATGTTTTTATATTAACAATTACTTCAAATAAGTAAATAATGAGTAATACATTCAATTATTTAATGTATCTTTGTTTTTAAATACAATAACTACACCATCTTTGTTCATTATTTTAAAAATATTTTAAAAATTTGAAATAAAAATCTCTATTATAGGACATAACTTTTCAATCAAGATACGAAATTATTATTATTATTATTAAAACATAAATGTTGTAAATAAAATAGTTTTTTTTATGATTTTGGAACTATCATATAATTATGTTGTAATATTATTTATCCATTTTAAATAAGAAGTAGTAAATAATAAGTAAAATAATTTATTATAATTATTTAAATTTTTTTGTAAAACTATTTAAAATTTTTATGACTTAATAGTAATTATATACTGTAAGTACATAAGTAAATACTATAGTATATTGGAATGTAATTTTTACAATTATAAAAATATTAGAAATTAAAAATATGAATAATTAAGCTGAATTATAAATTATGTGTCTATTATAATTAATTTATAAGTAAAATAATTATTATGATTTCATAATAATTATACATTAATTATATATTTTTTATTTAAAATTTTAAAATTTTGGTATAATAGTCTATGTTGGAATATATTTAATTTATTTGTAATTATAAGTATTTTAATGTAATGAAATTAATATAATTGCAATAATCATATCAATGATTTTAATTACAATAAAAATAATATGAATATTTTTAATATTAATTTGAAATATAAATTAAAGTTATGAATATTAAGTTTAATTATAAATCAAGTAATTATTATAATTGATGTATATAAACATATGTCAATTGCGATTAAACACCACTTCGCTTGTGACAAATGGGACTTTAGATGGTTACTTTTAAATAATAGTCCAACGCATATATAGATGTAAACCAAATTAATCGTAAACTAGTCGTAAACTAGTTGTAAATGACTTAGTTGATGTTAACACGATGTCACATTAGTTGTAAAAGGAAAAAAATTAATTACAAAAACCAAATAGTCGAAGGTTAAAAATGTGTTGGTCACATATTGGCCTTTTTCTTCTAATGATTTAATCTTCCATTTTTAAAAAAGAAAAGTGTGTAATTGAAAAACCTTCTTCAAAACAAACAAAACCCTTTACAACAACAATTTGAGTTTATTCCTCCTTTATGTGGCTTATAGAGAGAACAAGATAGAATTAAATTCATGGCTATTAGGCCATGCAATATCTATGATGCATAAGAAGACTACAATTACAACAATATGGCTGCTTACAAAGTCATGAAATCAAGGAGAAAAACTAGTGTGCCTAACCCCCTCCAAGCATTGGAGATGATTCAAACAACTTGGGAGGAGGATCTACCTTTTGGTTTATGATTATAGGATCAATGAGGTGTTGATTCCTCTTTAAAAGTGTATGATTTTCTTCTTGCAATCTCCACAACATTTTAATCGGAATGTTGATTGAGTATCATGACAACAATGATCATGAAGTTGATCAAAACTCAAATTATAAGAGAACACACAATAAAATTGCCATAATTTACAGAATACATCCTACCAATGTCCAAATATGGATGCTTGATCATGCCATGGAGAAATAAAAACAAAAAAAGTATAATTAATATACAAAAGACAAAATCCATAAGCAATGTCCTCAGCTTTTGATGATTTCTCATTGTAATATATGCAATTGTTTGGTTGTGGGCCAAGTAAAACTAGTCCTCCCCCTATCTTCTCCCCTTTGTTATTTTATTCTATTGAGATTTTTCATTGGCCTATAGACACTTGAAATATCAGCTTTTCAACATTATTCACGATCTAGTATTCAAAATTTGAAGTATTGTCAATATTCATTCACATAGATTCATTCTAACAATGTTTTTATCCTTAGTGGCAGATTCAGTTAAAACCCAAATTGGTAATATGATAATCCTCCCACATAAAAAAAAGGGGGTACACCAAGCTCTTTGCACCAAATGCGAGACAAAGCCTTCCCTCTTGAAAGGCAGATGTGGAAGAATTTTTTGGAAAAATAAAAGGGATGTCTCTTTCTTCCAATATATCATACCCCCAATTTGTTATAACATAATAGTACTCGTTATCAGTTGTTGCAACTTGCATCACATGCTTAATGTTTATGTCCATGTGTTGGATCCTGATTGAAATTGCACAACACAAAGTAAACAAACAGTCATGGTAGCAATGAAGTGCTTCATCTGCAAAAATCTAACCTCCTATTTCAAACACTAAAGCATGTGTTTGATCGATAGGGTGTGTCATTAACATAAGTGTGCCATACCAAGGATGGTCATAGTGGCTTGCGGGGAATTCCTTCAAGCATGGCCTTGGGTGCATAATTCAACCAAACCTTACTATCTATGGTAAAAACCTATCAAAAATGCCTCGCTATTTCTTTATATTCAGCACACGTGTTTGTTTTCAAGCACCTTATACGATCATTACAATTTGTCTTGTAAATAGTTTCAAATGGTTCAAAACATCAAAAGTTCTATGAATATTGTATTGCAAACCTTTACACTCACATATGTGGACTGTAATTCGAAAAGCAAAACACATAATAAGGATTAACTTGATACCATATGTTCATGTCTTGGCAAGAGGGCTTTAGTTGTGAAAGGTGAACACTAACATTGACAACAATAAGTTTTCCCACATTATTAAGTGACATAACAACATACATTGAATTGCCACCAAGTTGTTCATGAATCTGAAACCCATGTCACCATCGGGCATCCTCCAACCATAAGATTGTTCCACACTCAAGGTGCATTGTTCATGCAACCGTACCACACATGGACTTTGTAATCTATCATAGCACCCAAGTAAGCATTTTATTTAATGTTAATGACATGTTTTAATCCTTTACATTCATAGCAAATGACCACAATCTCGAAAAAATTTGTATTTCCATTAAGAGAATTAATAACAAACTATTGTTCAACATGTAGGTTAAAGCAAGATGGGAAGAAATTAGATCCTAACCTACTTTTCCTCCTCAATTTCTCATTATTGACCATGGGAATGTTTAATTCTCACATTCGTTCATCATCCTTTGTTAGTAGTTTAAAGTGGACAAAACACAAATCTTACTTTTTTTTATGACAAAAATATCCTAACAAAAAATGAACGATGCAAATATGCAATGATAAATTCAAAAACTCAAGCTATGTTTGTACACATTATTGTCAATGTTATCTTCAAATATAGGTTACAAGTAAAAAAAACACAAAAGATTTATTTAACAACAATTTTGGTGTTTTTGGTCACATAAAAGCTCATTATGGATGTTATGAAATTGCAAAAAATGACAACTTACATATTCACACATTATTATGGCTTAATGAATTTCCAAATTCCAACACACTTATACAAACATTGCATGATGACAACATTTTTTGACAAAATATGATTAATTATTTAAATGATATAATTACACAAAACATCAATCAATATAAATCATGTCCAATAATGACAAATGCAAATTGAATTGATAACAATCTTGATAACATGCATGTTTGCACCACAAAACCATTAGATTTTGAACAAAATATTCCAAAATGACATTCATAATTAATGAATATATGTAATTGACATGTATGTAATCCAACATGTTGATACGTTAAAAAATTATGCAGGTATAGATTCCCTCAACCTTTAGTCAATGAAACTCATTTCAACATTGAAATGGACTTTTACACATAAACAAATTTGATACATGTCCTTTAAACAATGCAAATCTATGGATATTATCGGTTTCAAAATGTAGTCATGATTTGAAATTTATAACAACTTCTAGCAAAGACAATAAATCATTGATTTATTGCATCATGGATTATGTCACAAACATATTTATTTACACTTCACATATATTTTTTCTTTGGCAAATTGCAATATAAAAAACTAAAACAATAAATGAAAATCCAAATAATAATCATGATTCAATTGACAAAAGTTGACATCTCCTCATATGTTGTTTAAGTACAATGGGAAGTCAATAAGAACTATCAACCACTAGAGTAATTAATTATTTATTGAACTTACCAGATCACATAACTAATCATGATTTCATTTATTTATTTATTTGGTGTAATTGGTCAACATGAGCAAATAAATAAGAAAAATATGAAAATGTTCAAAATGAAAATGATAATGATACTAATGCCAATTATGAAATTTTCATAGCTAATAAAAACTCATCAAATCAACAATATATCATACACAACTTAGGGTTGATTACCAACATAGACCTATTCACTTTAATTCTTTATGTCCATATGAATTTTTTAGTAAAATAAATAAAATTAACAACACCCATTGTTAAAGATTTAATAATGAACACCCTCGATACAACACCCATAACTTTTATGAATTCAAAGTGCCAAAAATTATAGTTTTAGAAAGTTATACAATACCTTCACAAAAAAATGACCCTAAAAATTACACCCAAGCAATTTGTATTTTATTTATATCATGGTGTACAATTTTTGACATCAATCAAATCTCACTACATCTTGGGAAATGACACTAAATGATGTGTAGCCAACATTTATTGATTTGCAAAATAAAAATAAAAATATTAACATCTTATATGAATGTAAAGAATTAAATGATGTAAATAGATTATTGAAAGTAGAATGAACACAACCTAAATTTGATAAAGAGGACATAGAAGAAAAATCAACAATGAATCTACATCGAGTAAAGTGGATTGATAAATTGGATGCATATTCCACTTCATAAACATATGGTCAAATATTCAATTCATCATTATCAACGAAATATCCATGGAAGGTTGCACTTTGCTTGCGACAATGTACTTAACATTACAAAAATTAAAATCTAACATTTTACCATTAGGAGGAATCAACATAATGTTCATTAGAGATTTTTTACAATTTCCACCAATCAATGACATGCCATTATATTCAACAAACATACAACTTATGTTTACATTCACAAAATTAACATAGAAAAATATCATAGGTAAAAACCTTTGGGAAATTTATATTCTACCAAATAGTATTATCTTAACAAAATAAATGAAACAAAACAAAGACATTCAATAAAAGCACTATCCTTTAAAAAAACCTTCAAACTGGAAATAATCTAAAATCGTATTTTGATTTATTAAATGTTTGATTAATTTAAATGTCAACTTATTTGGTGATCCATGAAAGACAACAACTATCATAGTTCCTCATAACGAATTATGAAATGTCATAAACCATTACATGATAGATATTCATTCAAAAAAAATCACAACAAATACATTAGATTATTGTTGCAACTAAAACATACAAAAAAGGTTCAATATGCAATGATATCAAATACATTATAGAACAAACAATGTCCACAAGTAAAACTCAATGTTTAACACCTTTCCTTAAAATCTATAAAGGAATGAAAATCATTATAACAAAACATTTATATCCTAAACTAGGATTGTAAACGAAAGCATCAAATACATCGAAAACATATCCCTGAAATATTCCAAATGGATACTGAAAAACATTACAATGCATCCCCCCATAAATGTTTTAGTCAATTTAATGATTTCATTAAAAAAAACATAAAATTAAAAAACTTAAAACTAGAAAGCCTCCCTAAAAATGTCATACCAATAATACCCATATCAAGGAATTTCCAATATCACCATCACATATTAAAATCAAACACTTCCAAAACTTACATAATCAATAGATATCAATTGCCACTTGCCTTAGCTTTTTGTCTCATAAACTTCAAAGCACAAAGACAAACATTTGACGATTGAATCATAGACCTTTGACAACCACCTAACAATGTACATTTAAATATGCACAACATATATATAACATTATCACATTTACAATCCACAGATGGACTCATAATCCTATGAAATATTACTATGCAAAATATAAACAAAGCTAACTTCAAAAAAGGATCGATAAAAATGTTGGAACTTGTTTCAAAACATAATATAACCAAAGTCATCCAAAATAATAATCCATTGAGTCTTACAAAGAAATAACAAACATTTAATTATGATTGATGATTCAGGGGATAATAATATTGACAACGATATCATTGACTATTGGCATGAAGAATTCCAATTACTTAAAAATGATAAGAACTTTTTTTTCAATCCAAATGGATGGTTGAATGACCAACATTTAGCAACTACAATGCAAATATTGTATGTTCAAAAATTACAATTGTTAAGATACCAACAACACACATACGCAATCATAGGAACTATACATAGATACCTAACCAATTGTCTTTTAACATATTTTCATAAATAATAATCATTGGATCTTAGTTCAAATACACGCATCCACACAAATATTATGCAACAGTTGAACAATTCATTTTGTTGACTTTTCACAATAGCATATACAATTGATATAACATTTGGACTCAACCTAGAAAAATCTACTTACAATGTGCCACAAATGTTATCACATTTGCATAACAACATAAACAATAAAACTATATATCCATTCCCCAAATACTTACATTCAAACACTATTAAAAAAAAAAATGGTTCATTGTCATTAATAATGCGTAGTAGCACAAAGCCTAAGTAATGAATGTGAATCACAAATGAAAGGCATTGCTACATCCCCACAATGTATGTTCCTACCAATTAGTCTAGGCCAAAAATGGTGGCTAACACAATTAGGAATAGAAATTTCAACCAAACAATGTGATGAAACAACATGCAATCCAAAAGGCCTAGTTTTCTTTATCTTTCAAGGCATTGGGGCAATGGGACTTTTTGGAATTTGGTGTTCCCAATGCGATCCATATAGTTCCATCATGTTCTCACCAAGTTCTTATTGATTATTTATATGTCTTCAAAATGTTCTTCAAGTTCCCAACATGTTCCCAATAGTGCCACACTTTATCCCATATCCTTCGCCCAAAGTTCTTATTTTGTGAATCTATATAGGTAGTCCACATGAAATGTCCACAATATACCTACTTTGGGAGGGCAAACACTAAACAATAACAACAAATTAAATACGGTGTAATATGTGATGCACCTTCAGTGATGCGCCCTGATAGTCAGGGTTGTGGACTTCGATGATCCAAACCTTGTCGTTTACTAGGCATGCCCTAGTTAACTGAACTTGATTAGACCCCCCCAACCCTTGAAGCCCGCCCATTGTTTCTTTTGGCTCCCTTGCCACAACCCAGCCCCATTTCAACTCCCCCAAAGATAATTTTTTTCTCGCATGCCCACTATTCCAAAACCCTCTCCCCAATTCCCAAGGATCACCCTTTCCCCAAGGCTAGATCATCCCCTTGGGCTAACCTTCTCCCCAACCCCATATCCTCCCCACGGAACCATCCTCAAACCCACTTCCTCCCTAGTCATTGTCCATCCCCAAGGATTCATCTCCTCCCCAAGCTCACCTTCTCCCTAGGGAATGTATTCTCCCCTAACCCATCTCCCTAGGGGAATTCCTCAGCCCACGTCCTTTCTTTGGCCCCACTTTGTCCCTAGGGAATGTCTTCTCCAACCCACATCCTCTCCTTGACCCCATCCCCTCCCTCCACCCACCTTCTCCATGGGGAATGTATTTTCCCTAGCCTTATTTCCCTAGGGACATGTCTTCTCCTCAAGGAACGTATTATCCCTAACCCCATCTCCTTTTCCATCCCCAAGGACACCTTTTTTTCCTTGAAGAATGTTTTCTCCCTTGCCCACATCTTCTCCCCGACCCCATCCCCTCCTCGATCCCACCTTCTCCCTAAAAACCATCTTTTCCCTGGCCCCATTTCCCCAGGGCCACATATTGTCTTCACAATGTCTTTTCTTTAGCCCCATCTCTTCCTCCATCATTGGGGACACATATTTTCCCCAAGGAACATATTTTCCCCCGCCCTACATTCTCCTTGCCATAATCCATCAAGAGGACACATTTTTTCCTAGCCACATCCCTCCCTCCTTGATGGTACTATTATTAGGATTTTCATGAATTTTCATGAGTTTTTGAACTTGTTAAAGGAGTTAATGATTGTGATCAATAGGGGTTTAACATTATCATTCCCTGTCATTGATCTAATTAAATCGATGATGGTTGTGAAAAAGGTGCCATTAGGGTCGTAATCATTAAATTTGACATCACATTGCTTGAATAATGATGAGAATGATATGATTATGAAATGGGAAGAATTTGTCTCACTTTTTTTGGTATCCTTTTGGTTAGGGTTTGTATAATCCATGACTAGTGTTCACCTTCCATGATTGATCTTTTTCTAGTGCTACCCAAAGATTCAGAGAATTTGAATTTGGGAAAGGCACAACTATTCAAACCACGATGCCCGGGGATGTTTTACTTTCCCATCCTTGCTAGAGGATGCCAAGTTATTAATGCTCAAGGATGTGTTGTTATATCCCCCATGAAAACATTTACATTTGCATTCTTTGTGTTTCAATTACATTTTCTACTGCTTCAATTATTTGCTCCATTCATTGTATTTATTCTTGGCATAAGTCAAACTTTCATCTTCTCATCAATTTAATATTTGGATTGGGTGTTTTGTTATTACATCTTCTCTACAGCATATTCTTTGGACTGTGTGTTTTGTTATCTTTTTGATTTTCAGTGTGTATTTTTTCTTCAATTTCTTGATTTGCAATGTGTGTTATTTCATTTTGTTTAGTTTTAACATTATTTTCCATGGTTGCAGCGATTTCTAATAAGGAATTCACTTCGGACTCATACGACACTAATGGGGGTGAGTCATCAATAGCCTGTAACCCTCAGGAATTGACTCCACCATTGCCAAAGAAAGGAATGTTGTGATGGTGGCATAAGGTGCACAGGAGGGATAAGAGCAAAATAATGTTGCCATGTACATGGCTTTCATTTTGGTATATTTCATGTCATAACCCTAACATTAGGTTCATGACTAAGTGTGGAGTGCAAGGGCTCATGAGGCCAAAAAAATGTGTTCGAACGTGAACACATTCTCACAAATGGGGGAGAGTGCAAGAGATGGAATCCAATGATTCCGAAATGGACTCCCATTTTGGGAGCCACACTCGTGCGAGAGTCCCAAATGTTTAGAGCCTTGGTTGAAATGCAAACAAGCACCAAATTGGGCCCCTAAGATACCATTGGAAAGGTCTTGAATTGTAGATGCCTAAAATGCCCTCATATTATTCATTTAGACCTAAAATACATGAATTATGATTTATTTTTTAAGGTCAGGAGTTAAATTGGGAATTTGATTTCTAACCACAAATCCCTTTAGAGCAGGGGTCAAATGATTTTTAATTGGGTTGTGCAATACACCATTGGAAATATCTTTTTGAGGGCTATAAGATAATGCGATCACATGCTCCAAACATGTTTGATTTGAAGAAGATATGAACATCCAAAATTTTGGGATAGTAAAAGTCCCAATTTTGGGACTCCCACTTGGGAATCCCAGGAAAAAAAATGTCATTTGGATGTAGCTCCCACAAAGAGTCAGAAAGTGTTAAACCATGGAATTTGGTAACCTAGTTATAGTCAAGGAAAAAGGTTGTTGAATAAAAAACCATGGAAGTAGGACTTGTTTTTTGTTTGCCAACTGTCATGCTGCAACTATTATCATGCAACAACCATTGTCATGCACATATCGTTATTAGAAAATTTGAAAGAAGATTCCTAACCATTACAAACCTCTAATAGTTGTTGCTTACCATTTATAGCACCTACAGACCCTTTGTAGTTAATGCCTTACCATCTGCATTGCTTACAAACCTTTTATGGCTACTACCTATCGTTTACAACAATGTTAGCTTCCCTATAAGCCCCAAATCTCATGTCTAACTCCTTGGTGCCACTTTTTAATGATAGTTACTATCCTATGGCAAAAGGTGTTTTCTACTCTATAAACAAAAAATAGAGAATGAATATCCTATTGCTTTTATAGAATAAACAATAAATTATTGTATAAAATGTAACAAAACATTATGTAATCTTAATGTGTACTACCTTCCCCCACTATCTAACATCCTCTAGGTAGAACAAAATAATATGATATACTTTCCATTTTCCATTGCAAGAATCAAAATACTTCCATACTTCCATACTTTCCAACCCTATCGCTAATGTCACAGACACATTTCTTCCCCAAGAAAACTCTCCTAGCCACATCTAATCTAGAATCATACAAATGAAGGATGCATAATCCTCTTCCTCAAAGGATAAATAAAGAAGCCAATAAAGATATTCAATACACAAAGGTTGAATCTTTATCTTCCTAAATTTCCTTATCCTAATCCCTTCCCACATCTTAGTTAAGTGAAATTCATCCATCCCTTATCCACTTGGACTAATTAACCTAAATGGTTTCACCCCCCTAGTAAATAGAAGATGATAAGTAGGATATTCACCGATAGTAACTAAATAGTTATTAGGTTGCCCCTTTAAGTAAATTAGACTAGGATATTATTTTTATTAATTAATATTATTTCTATAAAAATTCCTCCTAGATTATTATTCTGCCCCATGAAAGTAGTTCATTGTATTGATGATACTACCATTAGAAAACACCTTTATTCTAGATTTTTCTTGTAATGGTTTTACCATTTGACAGTAACTACCATCCAACGACAATATTATCATTTGTTAACACCCATAATATTAAGACAATTTTCTACCTTTAACATATAATATACTATAAGGAAAGGAGTGGTGCTTCCTCCTAAAAGTTACAAGCCATGTAAAACTTGTGTTTAAGGTTGTCCTTACTAAGTTTGCCACATCACTTACGTTCAATTGGTATTAATTGTCTTCTCTCCTTGGTTGTGCAGGTTGATTTCATCTTAAACTTTTGCTTATGAGTTTGTCCTAGTCCCATCTCGGAACTCTAGCACATCTTCTTACCCCAAAAATGTTACAAGCTACAGAGGGTGGCCCGACTTCTTTCTTTTTCCGTTATTTCACTATGGGGCCCACTTTTGGGTTTTTAAAAAAGTTTGGGGGCACACCATTCCAAAGGAGTGGGCATAGAAAGTTGATGAGGTCAAATGGCCCTTGAAAGTGCAATCTACATTGCTAGGGGTAAGTGCCAACCCAAGTACAAATGCCCATGTTATGAGAAATTGTGGGGAAGCAAATCGACACTTTTTAGCAATGTTATGCCCAAGTGTGAAGGCCATCAATGATCACAAGTCATGGCCCATTGTTGTGAAGACATTGCAAACTACAAGTGCGCTTGGGGTGATTAATAATAATCGAGCACTTGTACCCAACAAGCCCTAGGGAAATCTACAATCTACATTTTCAAATTGAAAACAAGATTTATATTAGCTAACTTTTACCATTGGATGTTCATTCAAGGCCTGCATGCAATGTCTAAGAAGTAGCTTCGACCTTAGCATTACAACCTAACCCACCACACATAAAACCCCATTTCATCCCAACATGGTTCAATTGTCGGAGGATAACACATGACCTACAAAATCATCTGCATCTATGCAACAACATTGTAGATCCACAAATTGGGTTGTTGTTCCAACGTCAACCACCTTGCCGACAAAAACAAGGCACTTGCAATAGAATTCTAAGGTGGAGAGTTCCAAAATGTTGAACCTTGATTATTGTCCACAATGCATGCGGTAAATTGAGAACCATTGATAGGACCTTTTTTGGTTACATACAAAAGGAGGAGGAGTTTCAATATGAACCTTCCTCAATTCAGCCTAATTGGCATGGGAGGACAAGATTATAGCTTAGGACTCTCCTTGTGATGGTAAATGTGGGATATGGTCGAAAATAATTACAACTATATCTTGGCATTATAGCACATTCAAATTCCAATTGGAGTAGCCATTCAAAAATTTACCCACTGCAAAAGTCAATCGTGATGAATTCAATTAATGCTGGGAGTTGGTTGGTAAGTCCCCATTTCCCAATTCTCAGTTGGATTTTGGGAACTTTTGAGAAAACTAACATTGTTTCAAAAAGCTTGTGTTACTAAGACCTTTGAAGAAAAAACAAGTTGTTGTGCATTTCAAGCATTTAAGGTATTAGGGTTTAGGTTATATAAGGTTCTCCATGTTATTCCCCAAGGAATTGTTTTCCTCCCCAAGGTAGTCCCAAGGAGGAAAATAGTTCCCCAAGGAGATATTTGTTATGTTTCCCCATGGAACTACTTCCTCCCTAAAGCCATGCCGGGGAGGAAAACAATTCCTTGGGGAGATATTTGTTATGTTGCCTTGAGAAATTGTTTCCTCCACAAAGCTACCCTAGATTGAATGTTTGGATTGAATATATTTGTCTATATTAAATGTGATCTTGTTCATTTTCACGATACCAAATGTAAAAGATCCATTGTGTTGCTAAGGATATCACATTTGTTTATTAAGCATGGGGCTCATGGCGTATTTCAATTGGATTGTAATAAGAATTGGACATATGGCTAGCCTAGCTGAAGTTGAGTTGGTCAAGGAATTGTTTAAATGGAACATTCATGCTACTCCTCGATAGTTCACCTCCTTTGGTTTCAAGAATATAGGGGATGGCATTTCACAATATACAAGCCGAGGAGGACGAATGAATGAACTTGCTTTATGGCATGGGTCGAAATTTCTTGAATTTCCAAGGAATCACGAAGATGTCGACGAGTGACTCCATGTATGATTGTCTCTTTGATTCATTCCTTGCAATGCCTCCATTGGAATCTTCACTTATAATGGCAACAATTTTAAAGTAACTAGGTCTTTAACTATCGACAAACCCTTGGGATGGATTTGACAAGCTTGCGGTAAAACATTTTGGTACAATGGCTCCCACTACGTTCTAGTTGCTATAAGCAAAACTCCCTTCCAACTCTAACAAGTGGAGAGATTATGCGAACTTTGTCGTTGACTTGCGATGATTTTCCATAACCATAGAATCAAACACATATGCGAGGAAATGGGAGTTGGAGTGAATGAAATTGATGTTTTGTTCAATCCAATTACAAATGTTCTGGCAATGGGCGTGATAACACAAGGACATGTGGCTCATTTTGTGGTCAGGAAAACCATTTGAGGATCGAACCATGGTTGCAAAATCCTCGAGGGAATGGTTGAGAGAGAGAACCTAGATTTGTGCCATGTGTTTACAATTTACAGTAAGTTATCTACTTTCATTGCTCAAGCAATTTGACTATGAGAAAATCATGTTTATTGTAACTTGTCTATTTAGTTGTGATCTAGTTGTTTCAAACACTTTTTAGTTATAATCTAGTTGCATTGGACATGTTTTAATTGCATCATACACAATTTGCCCATAATGTTAAAATATATTTGCATTGTAATAACTCAGGGATTTGTATTGTGTTCACAAGGTCTGATGCAGCTTGTGATGGTGCATTGTGGGACATAATTAACACGTTCATTACTACCACAACCCTGATTTCTAATTGTTTTTTGCAAATGGACGAAAATGCATGTGAATGAAAAACCTCACTGTAATCACCACACCTTTGGCTAGAATATTTGCATTTTGCATTGTTTCACTTGGAAATAAGCCCATACATTGCCTTATTTGAAGAGCTAAACCGAGGTGAAACGTTTGTTCCTAAGTAATGACATTTTGGTTTATTCAATTAAAGTCAGGATGGGCAGGATATGGAAGCTAGCAACAATGCAATGGCAATTGACACACAAGGCCATGAAGTTGAGGATCTTGCATTGCAACAATTATCATTAGTTTCCCCCCCTTTTTAACCAAAAGTTTTCAACTACATGACATTTGCAACTATGTTCCAATTGGATTTTTTAAATTTTAAAATAAAATTATAGTAATTATTAATTAAGTTGTTTTGTTTACTATATTAGTATATAGTTGAAAGCATTTTTCAATTGCATGGTCATTTGTTGTATATTCCTAGCATCAACAATGTTTCCAAGTTGAATTTCCAACTATGTTGGTAAAACAATGTGAAGCATGTTTCAATTAAAGGGTCATTTTTGAAATATTCTTGGCATCTAAGGTTATTTAGTTGGCACACAATCAAGACATTGACTAGTGTTCAAATACTTTGGATGATAAAATGTACTAAAGGATGGATGAAATACAATCTTGTTTGCAATTATCTCTTTCAACTAGATCAAAAAACTAATATGTAACTTTAATTTTATACATGTAATATTGTAATATTTATTTAAAATTATGATAACATTAAATTACATGTAAATTTTATTTGTATAAACGAATGGTTTTGCATATAAATATTAAACTTTAATTTTAAAATAAAGTTTAAGAATTTTTTTAATATGTTAATATTAATGTTTATGTTCAATACACATGTAATTTATTATTTCTCTGTAGATCATTACAACATATCAAGTAATGATACACAATTAATAATATTGTGCAATTATAATGTTTATTCATTTTTATACACATGATATCTTAATATTTGTTTAAAATTATGATAAAAACTCATTAAACACTAATGTACCTTATGCCATTGGCCCAAGTTTGAATGCATTCAATTGAATTTTCCTTCCAAACCCCTTTTTGCAATTTGTTTGAATTTCCAACAACAATACGTACGCACCAAAAATTCAATAATGTTTTTCACATTTTAGGTCTCAAAATTACAAAATCAACTTTATTAAATCAAACTTGGTGAGGGCTTTCCAATAATACCATGAATGCCCCCAAATTCCAATATAGATTTCAATCTTGGTTTTTCAAAAACTTCAATGAAAAAATGGTTCAATAATCAATAAATTCCACATTGTAGTTCCAAACATTCTAAACCAAGTTGTTGCACCCCTATGCATTAAAAACTTTTTGATGATAAATTTCATAGCATAACTTAAGACACTGTGGTTTGGGATATATCATTATGACAAAACAAAAAAAAAAACCTTCCTTCATGGATATAAGGTAACACGTGTTGTTGGCCCCAAATGTGAACACACTCAATTCTTTTTCCCTTCTAAACCCAATTTTTTGTAATTTGTTTGAATTGTCAACAACAAAATTCATTCAAAATTCAATATCTTCCACACCTTAAGTATGAAAATTATGAAATAAATTTCATTAAATCTAACTCAATGATTACTTTTTGACAACACCAAATACACCTTTGGATTCAAATAAAAAATTTATTTATGATTTTATTAATGTTTACTAAGAAAAATGGTTCAATAATTAGTAACCTTTGCATTGTACCTCCAAAAGTTTTCAACCCAAATCAATGCACCCCTATTCATTGTTAGGTTTTCAAAGATATCAATACCATTATATGAAGTAATTTAGTTTGGGAAATTTCAATATGATAGAATAAAACAAAACAAACAATCTACCTTCATTAATAGATTAAATTATGTGTAAATTATCTTTGTATAAAATGAATGGTTATGTATGATGCAAATACTTTTTGTGCACACAAATAATAAAATTTGATTGAAGGAAATTTAAGGAAATTTTGAAATATAAATTTGTAATAATGTGCATGTTCAATACACCTAATTATTATTTATATATAAATTGGATTTTTGTTTACAACATATCAAATAATGATAGGTAATTAATATTTTTTATGGAACTCTAATGTTTTTAAATCTTTATAGACATGATATTTCAATATTTGCTTTAAATTGAATAAAAAGTCATTAAACATTAAACTACATGTAAATTCTATTTGTGCAAATGAATGTTTATGTATGATGTTTTTTTTTTGTAGATATAAATATTAAATTTTAATTCAAAATAAAATTGAAGGAAAAGTTGAAATATGAGTTTGTAATAAAGTAAGTTCAATATATTTAATTTATTATTTCTTTGGAAATCAAATGTTAATTTACAACAAATCAATTTCAAGTAATGATACATTATTCATAATTTTGTGGAAGTTTAATGTTTATTCATTTTTGTACATATGATGTCTTAATATATTTTTTAAATTACAATAAGGATTCATCAATTATTAAGATACACATAAATGTTTTTTGTATACATGAATGATAACATGTATCGTGAATTTTTTTGTGCATATAAATATTACACTTTAATTTGAAAATAAAATTCTGAAATATAAGTCAACTTAATAATGTGTATGTTCAATACATGCATAATTTATAATTTCTATGTAAATTCAATTTTGGGTTACAACATATCAAGTAAAGATATTTAATTAATATTTTTTTGGAATATGTTTAATACACAAGTAATTTAGTATTTCCCTGTAAATTCAATTTTAGTTTACAACATATCATGTAATGATACATAATTATTATTTTAAAATTTTTGATTTTAATTTTCGCTATTAATTCCAATAATTTTTTCATTTATTAAAATTCCTTATTTATTTATTTATGATTAAATTGTAGTAATTTTTAGAATAATTAGTAAAGACATGTAATAAATTATCATATAATTTCATAAATTATTATTATTTAACATTATTATGGTATAAAATAGTTAATATTTAATATTTATTATATTAAGTCATTTAATAGTTCCAACAAGTTAGATAGAAACACAAATAAAAATAATTAAATAATTAGCCTAACCTAACTACTAGCTACAATATTATTAATAATGTGGTTGTGTAATTGTAGTCAATTATTAATTATCACAACATTACAATAATTACTATAATTAAAATATCATCTACAATTTATTATTGAGTTAATTTTTTGTTTTATGAAAAGTTAATAAGAATTTGTAATGAATTTCGAATAAAAAAATGCAACGATAATTAATTCTTTAACATTTAATTGTTGATTTTTTAAAATTGATTCACCATATTATTTAATAAATGATGATAATATGTTTAATTGTTTAATTATACCACTGTATAATTAAAAATAGTTTATGAATAATTACTATAAGTAATTAAGGTATGTAGTTAGACCTAGGCTAGGTAAATTATTAGTTTAAGTCTAGGCCTAACTAAGCTTATATTAGTTTATATAACTAGATTACATTCATTTGAGTTGTAATTAGGTTGCAACTAGGTTATAATTATGGTAGATAACAAATGGTATTTTATCACCAAACATTTTCAAGTTTTCCTTCATTTCAACATCAAATTGAACATATTTTATGTCATTCAAAGTGCAAAACAGAGAGCTACAAATGTTCTTTGAACCTCGAAAGCAAAAGAACAAAGTAGAGAATGTAAAAAAGGAAAGAGTGATATTTTGTCTCAAATTTTGTCTCTAGACCCCTTTTACTTTTAGCAACTATATTTTGTTCATTTATCATTCATTTTAAATGATTTCAAAGGCTACAAATGCATTATTTCAAAATCTATAAAAACATTTTAAAATGAAAAGTCAAAAAAACAATAATTGAAAAGCTTAAGCTTCAAAATCATACTGAACACATATGACAAAATCCAAAGCACAACCCCTTTCACTTTGAAAGGGCATATCTTGCTCATTTTCCATGAATCCAAACTATATAAAGGAGTGCATTAAGATTGTTGGAGAACACAATAAACATGAAAATCTAATAGCCATTTAGTATGAACCAATCAAGAAGGTTCAACCCTAAAGGCTAAACCAAATGAAATAAGATTTCATTTACTAATTGCCATGTGGTTTAAGTCTAGGCCTAACATAGGTGCCTAGATCTAGCCCTATCTTAAGCCTAAATTAAATGGCCTATGTTTAGGTTTAACCTAGGTGCCTAGGTTTAGATTTAACCTATGCTTAAACACCATGTGGCCTAACCTATTGATGTGGATGTGCCATGTGTAATTTAGCTATTTGTTAACCCCAAAATTTGTGAGCATGCCACATGTCATGTAACTAATCATTGACCCCACATTTTATGAATGTGCCACGTGTTAACATTGTGAGTGTGTCACGTGTCACCAATCCATTGGCCAAATGTTTGATTTACATACACTACTAGAAATTTTGTCTTTTGCAACTCGTCTTATGTAACTAAAAAGTCTCACATGCAACATGTGCAGTTGCATGCGACATTTTTTAGTTGCATAAGACAAGTTGCAAAAGACAAAATTTCTAGTAGTGATAGTTGCAACATAGTTTAAATGTTCAACTTACATAGTTGTAACCTAGTTGAAATTGTAATTATATTTTTGGCTAATGTCATGATTAGTTAGTGGATGAAGTTCATCCATTAGTCGAATGCAATTGACAATATCCCTTGATTATATTGTAGAGCAATTTTCAATTAAATTGGTAAGTAGTGGCATGTAATGGCTATTGTTGTGGTGTTGACATGTGGCATACACTTTGGATTGTAATTTCATTCTCGACTTGTACTTTTCGACATTACAAGTTAACAATTACAAAAAATATTTTCCAGTTGTAAAAAAATAATTACAACTATATGTATAGTTTTTAATTTGGTTTGTAATTGAATAATAGTTGAAAACATAGTTGCAAAAAGGGGTGTTTTCTACTAGTGTATCTCCCTCCGAAAAGGCCTTTCACATACAACTTTAGGTCATCGAAATTCCAAATGTACTTATTTGGACACAAACTGCCCTTGGGGAAGTGAATCCTCATGACATGGGAGCTGGGTAGAGTGGCAACAAGGAACATTTCTTTACCGATGTTGACATGGATGGTCCAATGAATGTAAAAATGGAATGCATTGCTTTGCCTTCAACATGAGACGTGGTCATGGTGGATGCCAATGAAGGTGTCGATGATGCCATTGCGGTTGTGCTTCAAGTTGGATGATTGCAACAACTAAGGTTGCTGGAAATATTTGCCCAGCCTTAAGCTTGTTTGAATTTAATTTGTAGGGCATGTGCATCTTGGATGTGCTGAATGTTATAACACTAACACTATCGACATCCACACTAACAAATGAAAGGGGGGAAAATCATGGGACATATGCTTGTCCACTTTATCTAGGATTCTGCATTTAGGCAATTGCCATGGCATGAAGAAGTCATTGGGCATAGTCTTGATTAACTTGTTGAAATGCTTGATGGGGTTGCCTAAACTTCCATGGGAAGATAAACCAAGGAGGTTCCCAACGAGCTTTGTGAGCTAATGAAGGGGAAAGTCAGGGAGGCAATTAAAGAGACAAACGTTGGGGACACAGTCGGGGAAATGAGTGTTGGGGAAAAAGTTGAGGAGATGTGCAAGGATAGGAGTGCTGAAGAAATAATCATCAAAGACACGATGAACCCTAAGAATAAAGGCTAAAGGAAATATCTAAGTCTAATTTTCAAACAATGAACAAAACAAGATTATGCGATTCAAAAATAAGAACACAAGAACCAAGAACAAAAACACAAGATGTGCAAGACAAACATGAAAATGGATTTTTATTATATTAACATATGCAAACATGAACATGAGAAAAACATGATAGGGCTAGGGTGCAAGATTATGCTTAAGACTTGTGTTAAATATATTGAAGGAAATGAGGGGTCCTACTTCTATTTATACCTCTTTGGGGACCTAACTCAAGGAAGCTTCCAAGGAGGTTTCTATGTGTGCATCAAATAAAAAAGATTCTTGATAACCTTTTTAACTAAGAGCAAACTATGAGTTAACTAAAATTTAATTAATATTTAATCATAAATCAACTAGGAGTTAACTTTAGGACAATTAAAAGTTAATTATGATTTAATTAAAATTTAATTAAAAATTAACTTTGAGTTAATTAGGAATTAAATAGGACATAATTCGAAATTGATTGGAAGTTAACTCAGACTTAATTATAACTTAACTAAAACTTAATTAGAATGAATTAAAAGTCAATTAGAAATGAATTATGAGTTAAGTGGAAATGAATTAAAACTTAACTAAAAGTTAACAAAAAGTGAACTAAAAATTAAGTACATGGATGAACATTCAAATGAATGAACTCCATGGCATTGGCATCCGTGACATCACCTCCCCTTCTAACAATAAATTCCATGAAGAACAGACTTGGGTTTGTTTGGATATTATCAATGAAATTCATGCACCTTTTCCATGGCATTTGATAGGTTTTTGATTCATTCCCAAATGAGTTCATTCACATCATACCCATGCCAATGAACAAAGATGTTGGAGTTGATTATTAAAGGTCCTTGAATATAAAATGTCCTTCACTTCATATTCTTATTCACCATTTACTTCAATAGTTGGAAGGGGATCTTGGATTCTTTCTCGAATGGTAGACGCGTTGTAAGGTTCTAACAAGGAAACATGAAACACAAAATGGATTTTCATAGAACTTGGAAGCTTGAATTAGAAAGCCACAACATTGATTTGTTTCACAATGGGGAATGGAACTAACCTTTGACAATCCAACTTCTTTAATGGCCTTGTTATCTTGATTTTTTGTTGTTGAAACCAAACCTAGTCTTCAACTTTGAAGTTAGGTTGTTCATTTTGATGTTTATCAACATTTACTTTATATCACTTTTACACTTCTTCAGGTTTAGATACAAGTTGAATTCAAACATTCGCTAACCACATGGCTCGATCTTCAACTATTGGATTCATGACTTTGTGCACACTTCAAATGTCAAACTTGGGGTGCAAACCATAATTTGCAAAGAAAGGTGTTTATTAGGTTAACGAATGCATTGTGTTGTTGTAAGCAAATTTTGACCAATTATCTTGATGATAATTGGTTGTGCACCATAGATATTATTCCAAGACTTTATTGACCCATTCTATTTACCCATTTGTTTGGGGGTGGAAAGTTGATGACAACTTCACTTTCACACCTAAAAGTATGAAGAATTATTTCCAGAACTTGGATGCAAACTATAGCCCATGATTAGAAATGATATTTTAAAGAAGACCATGATACCAAAAAACATGATCAAGGAATAACTTGGTTGTTCGTTTGCTAATAATTGTTGTGGTACACATAATGAAATGAGCCATCTTCATCAAATGGTCCACCACCACCAAGATGGAATCATAAGAATTAAAAGGTGGAAGGTTTATGATGAAGTCCATGGAAATTGAAAACCACAGGGATGCAAAGATTAACAATGGTTGAAGGAAACCATGAAGGCAATGATGAGGATTTTTTGTTCGAGCATAAACATTACAAGACCTTACAAACTCTTTCACATACTTCCAAATTCATGGCCACCAATTATCCCGAGACACTAGTTCCATGGTCTTATTGAATCCAAAATGGATTGCAACCAAAGCACCATGCCTAGCCTAAAGAACTTGAAATTGCGCAGGGTCATCAAGAACATACAAAAAACCATCATGATAAAATAGACCATCTTGAAATTCGAACTAAGCATGATCGTTGGAAAAATCCTAGGCTTGATTATGACTCCGTAACTGGCCTTGGATGCCAAGAAAAAGAGGGTCCTTCAAATCTTAATGAATTTGACAAAAAAAGGTTGTGCCATTAGCAATTATTGACAATGCCTGAAGTCAAAGATGTTCAATCTTGAAAATGCCATCACATTATTGCTCGTAAGTTGCATCTCCCTCCTTAGGCATGAGGTACGAGCGACGAGACAACGCATCAAGTTTCTTTTATTAATGCCCAAGGTGATATGTGATGACAAACTAAAATCGAGTCAAGGATAATGTCCACTGAACTTGGCATCAATTCAAAACATGAATTGTCGTGAAATATTGTAAGTTTTTGTGGTTTGAATACATAGTAATTTCATGTTGAGTTTTTTTAAGCAAATGACATCACTCTTCAAAGGCATCCACGATGGCTAGAAGTTCTTTATCATGAATTTCATAATTAATTTTTGCAAGAAAAACTTGCAAAAATGGAAGCCGATAAGATGAAGAAGATTGTCTTATCCAAGTTGTGAGAGTATGACACCTATTACAAAGTTGGAAGCCTCCATCTCCAAAACAAAAAGTTTGGATGGGTCTACATGAATCAAGAATGGGGCAATTGTGAAAAAAGCCTTCAAGATTGAAAGACATTTTCAACTTCAACTCCCCAAGAAAAAGGTTGATCGTTTTTAGTCAATAAAGTAAAAGGGGCCATTATTGAAATGTCAATAAAAGTTAACAAATCCAAAAAAACATTAAATATCTGAACATAAGTTATAGTAGTCTAATCAACAATGGTTTGAACTTGATGAAGATCCATGCGAATGCCATCTCCAAAGATGACGTAACCCAAGAATTCCACTTCAAATTGATGGAATTCACACTTATCCAATTTGGTGTAAAGTCCAACCTTTCAAAGTTTTGCCAAAACCATATGTACATGGCGGTCATGGTTCTCCATGTTCTTTAAGAAAACGAAAATGTCATCGATGTAACAAACCACAAAATCATCCAAGTATTCATGAAAGACATCGTTCATCAAATGTTGGAAAACAATAGGCGCATTAGTAAGGCCAAATGGCATCACAACATATTCAAAATGGTTGTAGTAGGTTCTAAACGTCATTTTCCATTCATTGCCTTCTCAAATGTGCACCAAATTGTATGTTCCACATAAATCAATCTTGGTGTGCACTTTGGCATGACTAAGCTAGTCCAACAACCTTGAAATTAGGGGCAAAGGGCATCGATTCTTGATGGTGAATTGATTTAGTCCACGATAATCGACACACATTTGTAAAAAACCATATTTATTTATGACAAAAATGATAGTGACACCAATTAAAAACTTTGAATGTTGAATGAACCCTTTCTCGATATTATCATTGAAGTATTCACAAAGTGTTGCAAGTTCGTTTTGTGACAAATTATAAATGGGTTTGAATGGAGGTTGCACTCCTTCCACAAGATCAATGGTGTAATCATATGGTCGATGTTTGGGCAAGGTGTTTGCATTTATCTTTTCAAACACATCTTGAAATTCTTGGTATTAGGAAGGAATTTCATGTGGACGTGGCTCAACATCTGGTGAAGGAAAAGTGTAAATCAAGAATGCATCTCCTTTTGTGGTAGCTTTTATGAAGGCTTTTGTTCCAACAAACAAAGGATTGGGGTGTTTAGGCCTTCTTGTACCATCTAGGTCTTCATTTTGTTTCAAATTTTACATGCTTCTGACAAGGGTTTCACACTCTAAAGCGTCATGCTATGGTGTTTCAAAGTGAAAACTCCTTGTATGCCAATCCACCCGCGGATTATGTAGAACAAATTACAACAATCAACATAATGACAAGATCTCTTAGAGATGAAATGACATTGAAAACAACCTTGCTGGTGTGTGGGAACTGATGGTAACATCTAATTAATGGTTTGGTTTCATGCACATGACTGGTTTTGATGAAAAGTTTTGACCACCAATGATCTTAACCAACATTTGTGTGTTTTTTCCCATTAAAGCCAACTTGTATTGTTGCCCTAGTTTTTTGTCCATAAAACATGCTAATGCGCCAAAATTAAAAAAATGTTTAAACCTCCATTGTCATAAGCTTACTACATTTGACAATTATTAATACCAAGAAACATGGTGCCGGGTCTGAAAATAGGCTAGGACCATTTTCATTACATGATGCATCAAGGTCCAACCTCATAGTCCATACTGAAATTGGACATGTTCATTTTCTAATTCTTTTGGTTGTGGATTGGCAACAGGGGTGGCGAGTGGTGCATGTGGTCCACACTTCTTTGGACAATCATGAACAGCATGACTTGGTTTTCCACAATAAAAACAAAGATTATTTGTATGTCGGTGTTACTTCTTTTGCTCCGTGAGGGGCTTGAATCTTGTCTTATCAATCTACACGGGGTCATCCTTTGGCAAGGTTGTTGAAGGCTAGGCTGGCGTTATAGGTGGAAAACTCCTTTGTGTTGTCGGTGGTGTAAAACTCGTTTGTGTTGTTGATGTGGGTTCATGGCGCCTCTCTTGTTGACATTCACAAAGCTTGTGTAATGGCTTGACTTAATGTTGAAGGGTCTAGCAAGGTGAGTAGCAAGTATTTCACATCACCTCATAACCCAAACTAGAATTGATTTATGAACATTGCCTCACCCCATGAACTATCACAAGCCAATTATTTGAATTCCAATGCATATATAGTAGCTAAATGTGATATTTGACAAAGAGATTGTATCTTGATGTTAGACATGTGTTATTTGTCCAAATATCCAAAGGTGGCATTAAATTCTTCAAGAAACGTTTCAAAGTCATTGAGTAAGGGTGATTGATGCTCCAACAAAGGTGCGAACCAAACAAAGGTCGTGCTTGACAACAAGGTGCCAACAAGTCTAACTTGAGTTGGGCCAATTGGATACTATTGAAGATGAAGTTGGATGACCAAACACACTTGGTTAACAAAACTTCAAAACTTTGAACATGTGCCATCAAACTTGTTAGGTAGGCTAATCCGTGGCTCCTTTGGTTGGGGTTGTGTTCCCGAAACACATCCCAAAGAGGTTGAAGCTTGATTGGTTTGAAAATGACAAATTCATGAAGTGATTAATTTTCCTATTCAAGAATCCTAAAGATAGCAAGGACTTCTTCTATGGATGGAAACATGATTACAAACATTGTGAAATATGACACTAACAAAAGGTGGGTAATCCACAACCTTAGTCAACAAGAAGTGGGTAATTAGTGATTTTTTGAAAAAAAAATTATAAATGAAGAAGAGGGGTAATCCATATTGAACTTTCAAAAGGAATCTAACTCCTAAATGACTTATAGATGCAAAAAAAACATAGACCTAATGGAGTTTGTTCAAACTATCAAGGACACGGAAAACCCCAAGAACAAAGGCTAAAGAAAAGGTTTGAGTTTAACTTTCAAATAATGAACAAAAAAAGGTTATGCAACTCAAAAACAGGAACATAAGATGTGCGAGACAAACGTGAAAATGGATCTTTATTATGCTAACATATGCAAACATGAACATGAAAAGAACATGACAAGGCTAAGGTGCAAGATCATGCTTAAAACTAGTGTTGAATAAACTAAAAGAAATGAGAGTTCCTACTTCTATTTATACCCTTTTAGGGACTTAGTTCAAAGAAGCTTCCGAGGAGGCTTCTATGTGTGCATCAAGAAAAAAATTTCTTGAGAACCTTCCTAATTGAGAGTCAACTATGAGTTAACTGAAACTTAATTAGGATTTAATTAATAGTCAACTGGGAATTAACTACTATTAATTAGCACTTAATTAAGAGTTAATTATGACTTAACTAGAAATTAACTAACAGTTAATTTTGAGTTAATTAGGAATTAACTTGAAGTTGATTAGGAGTTAATTTTTACATAACTAAAATTTAACTATAATGAATTAAAAGTCAACTATAAGTGAACTATGAATTAAATGGAAGTGAACTAAAGTTAAACAAAAAGTTAGGTACATGGATGAACATTCAAATGAATGAACTCCATGACATTAGCATCCGTGACAATAACTAAAGAGAGGAATGCCAAGGAGATGGCAAAGGAAACAAGTGTTAGGGAAAAAGTTAAGGAGACAGTTGGGGAGATGAACGTTGAGGAAATATCTAAAGAGAAGAACGTCGAGGAGAAGAATGTTGGGGAGACAACCAAAAAAAAAGTTGGGGAGAAAAGCGTTGGGGAAAAATTTGATGAAATAGTGTTAAGGGATTAATTAATCATTATTAATTAATACTTACTTACCTAGTTACTTTTCCAAGATTTATAAACTAGTTTACATAGTTTTTATCAATTGAATTTGAATTGATCATAGGATTGTTTTAAGGAGATCATTTTTGGCAAAACACAAGGGAGGATGATTATAGAACATTGTGTTTGGAGAGTATGGAACAAGTGCATTGTTTTCTAGAAAAACTTCAATTCCATAGCCATTTTTTTTTGGGGATGTTTTTCTTGTACTTTTCATGATTAAATCAAATTTTTGAACTTAAATATGCATATATTTAATTGAACATAATTTTTTGGTATTAGTTTCATGATATGTTTAGTTTATATTTATATTAGAATATAAAATAAGAATTGTGTATTTACCATTTGGCGACCATCCTAGGGCATGAATTCATAATGGAATTCAAAATGTTGTTTATGTTTTGTTGTTGGAATTTTTGTTTCTAAAAATTGATAGTGAAGTTCAATTTTCATTACTTGCATTTTTTCTAAATCTTAATCATAAATTTTTGTTTAGGAAGTAAATATAAGCATAATAGATAACTATGAAGATTTTATTTTAATGTAAAAGTTTGTTCATATTTCAATTAAAAGGTGGAGAGATGGAAAATATAATTGTAACTAAAAGTCAAAGGAGACAATTATTCAAATTATAGTACATGAAACAAGTGGAAAATGGCGTTGCCATAAATAAGAATTTGAGTGTAGATAAGATAGATCAGTAGTTTATAACACCTAGAATAATTTCTTAATCAAAACATAGACATCCATGGATAGAAGAGAGACCTACAAACCACATAATGCATCACGCAATACCAATAATTCCTCATGAAATGCAAACTAGTGAAGCACAAAGGCACACCAGCAATCTATAACGAAAATCCAAGAGAAAAGAACGTTAGATTGAAAATGCAGACTCATAAGTTGAATTTAGATGAAGGAGTTGGGAATTTGGACTTCAAAAAAGAGTTGCATTGGAATAAACAAGTCTGATGCAACAACATGATTATGATGTTAAGATTCATGAAGAAGAATATAAATTCAACAAATCAAAAAGGGTGGAAGTAATACCAAGGTACGAATCTGTTTCACTTCATTACTATTAAAAACAACATGAGGACAAAGAGCTTGAAGAAAGAGTTCAAAATTTTGAACTTCAAATGCATTATGTGGTTGAACAAGAAGCCACAACTTAAGGCATCAGAATGTCCAAAGGAATTGAACTGATATTTGTAACTAGACAATAAATTATAATCTTACCAAGAGCAAAACCAACAGTGGCAAAAGGTGTACCTATGGCTATTAGAGTAGGGTAAAATGTACCCAAACATAATTAGTAGGATGGAAGCATTGTTAGAGGAATCCCAAGGGATTGGAGCTGAAAAAATTGTAGTGTGAATAGAGTTCCAAGACCTAACCTTCCACATTGCACATATTGCCATTAGATCGAACATCAGATCAATGAATGTCCATTTATTGAAAATAATGTGAAGTAAGGATTTGTTGAACATTTCAAGAATTTAAATTCAAAACCTGTAAGAATAGAAGACCATGGAGATTTGAGCAAAAGGATCTGTACCATGAAAGGGTTAAAATTCCAGATAGACTCAAAGAATAAATCTAAAAAAATAATAGAATAGAAATGAGAGCCCAAATTGTGGCAGATATTGTACCAATTATTGTAGCTCCTATACCAAATCTGTTACATCACAACAATGTTGGAGTAACATGTGCAAGAACTTTTTATTTCAAAATGGAACTAGTAAGATTTGTACCATGATATTTTGTGGCAATGCCTCATTCTATGGTTACAATTATTGAAGCTCCATTTACAACAACGCCAACCCATACCATTACTAGCATGAAGTCTAGACCACAAATTCCGAGGGGAACAGACCTTGTGAGCATGCATACAAAGATGCCCAGAGAGGTGGACAAGATTTTTGCTAGACAATCATTTGATCCAAGAGGAGGAGGATTAGGACCACCATGACCACCAAGACCTCCACGACCTTTAGGATATTTTGGATTGCCAATGATGGATCTAGGCATACCACCATTACCACCAAACTTGTCTTATCATCAACCACTTAACTACCCTAAGTATGTGAAAGATTTTGACCTAGATGCTCATGTTAGAGTTTTTAAGGCTACTATAATGGTGAAATAGAATGTAGAAATTGTTAATCTATTTAGTTTTACCCTCAAAGACATTGTGTTTGATTGGTGTAACAATTACATGGGAGACTACTTAGATTGTATTTTTGTAGAATTGTAGTTAGGTTTCCATAAATGGTTTAAGATAATTCAGAATGATGAGCAAGTCTATCAACAACTAAAGAACATGAAACAAGAGAAGAATGAAAGTGTAGAGGTCTATTATGACAGATTATTAAAGTTAGCCAATAGTCTTCAACACAAAACAATGAATAGTTTCCTAACTACTGTTTTCAAATCTAGATTACAACCATATTTATGTGTAGCAACACAAGGAAGTAACTTTGCTTTGTGAAGAAGGAATTTTTGAAGTTGAGGTAATAAATAATTTGTTAGTACCACAAAATAGTAAAACAATATTAGTTTAGAAACCTTAGACAACTATAGAGAAAACAAGAATGTATTTTACAAATCATAATGTTGAAACATGCAAAGTCAAAAAAAAGAAAAATCTATTCCTACAATTTTTGAAATTACCATTCAACATATTATAGTACAGAAACCTATGAAGTATGTTTAAGAACAAAGAAGGGAAGATTGTAAAAAAACCATCTGTGGTGGAACCCAAGGTTGCTAATCCTTTAGTTCATATAATGGATGTCAACATGGCCATCACCAATAGCAGTGTTAGTGAAAAACAAGTGTTCAAGGATAGAGAACCAATCAAGAAAAAGTCTATTGTTGATTGGGAAGAAAAGTATAGATTATAATAATCTTTTATCAAGACAATATAAGATATATAAGTAGAAGACCCACCACAAAGTCTAAATCAAAGGAGAAAACACAATGGAATACAAGTTGGGCAGGATTACTAGAGAGTAAAGTGTCCATAAACCAATTGTACCAAAAAATCTATTTATTATTCCTAATAACATAGTTATGTCTATGGAACGTATATTCCAAGATATTAGTAAACATATGTTAGAAACTACCTATACCTTGAGGTTAGGTCAATTGCTAAAGATAAGACCAAATCTTAAAAAATATATGTGGTAGAAACTAAAACCAAAAAAACCTACTATAGCTATTAAAGCAATATTAAAGCTTAATGTAACCACAATAAATAAGACACACTTTGAAGTTGACATTACAACTATAAATGTAGATAACCATATGGCAGTTATCTAAGTACAAGTTGGGAAAAACATTGTTGAAGAGGTTTTATTAAATGGAAGAGCAAGTGTAAACATCATAATAAAAAACCTCAAAACAAAATTAGGTTTACCCAAACCAAGACCAGCCCCATACCACTTCATAATGGCATATTAGATAATGACTCCACCTTTAGGAATCATTAGAAATTTGAAGATTCACATACATGGCATACCATATGCAGCCACATTTATTGTTTTACAAAACAATGTGGTAAATTTTAGCTATTTTATGTTGTTAGGAAGACCCTAGCTCATAGATGCAAGGGTTACACATGATCAGGCAAATAATGTGATTATTGTTCAAGGTAATGGAATAGTCGGAACAATATCAATTAACAAGAAACTAGGAGCAAAAACCAGAAGGCCCCAAGTACTTGTTTGTTATGACTTAATGGAAGGTCTAATAAATGAGGAGGAAGATTTGATCTTTGAGACAAAACCAAAGCTATTTTCAATTGGCACAATCACTATTTTGGATGAAATAGTTTCATTGTTAAGTGTTAGAGATATAATGATCAAAATTAATGGAGAACTTGAACCAAAACAGAAGATATCAAATTAAAAAGCAGTAGAACTAGTGGCTTCAACAACAAAAACAGTAAAGTTTAATGTCAAATTAAAGATCTCATCGGAAGATATGGTTTATTTATAAACCTATTATCATCATATTTGATTCATGTTAGTCTTCTCGTTGGTTTGATTGGACTTATAAAATTTAAACCCCACTTCATAAAGGACTCCTTTGGAAGTGTTATTACCGATTTGGCCAAACTTTTTGTTTTGAGTCCTCCAATTTTCTAATTGCTATCATAGCTTTTACAAAAGTCATGAATATCCTTGAATAAAGTTGGCCACCAATATCCTACATCCAAAATTTTCTTTGTAGTAATATATGCAAAAAAATATCTTCTAGCCATTCCTTCATGTAGCTCTTTAAGAACAATATATGCTTCTGAAGTGGTCAAACATCTACACATTCTATTGTCTTGTCCCACTCTGTACATAATTCCCTCTTTCAAAATGAAAGGTTTTGTGTCATGACCCTAGCCTTGGGCTTGCGACCAAAGTAAGGGCTTGTAATGATGTAGGCCAAGAATGAAGCCCGGGAGTCACATTCCATGCACATGAGTGTATGAGCATGTGAGGGAATGACCCACACACTCCCAAGTGGGTTCTCACTTTGGGAGTTGGACTCTCAATGGACTCCCGAGTTTTCAAAGATATATTTCAAGGGTAAAAATTCATTGGATTAAAAAGTTACTTATACCACTAAAAAGCTCTTGAAACGTAGATGTCTAAAATGGGCTCACATGTCCCATTTGAGTGCTTAAAACACAAGTTATGGCCAAAAGAAGGGCACTTTGATTCCCAATCATTAAAAGTCAAAAATCGCCTTGAAATATGTGCGTATAGGTGGCGTGCCACATATCTTTGGAAATCTCTTGATAAAAGGTACAACTTTTCTTCAAAGATTATCTCAATCAAAGGTCTACACAAGAAATTATGGCCCTCCAAAGTGTCGGGAGTCCTAATTTTTGGAATTCCCAACTTATGAGTCCCAAGACAAAATGACATTTGGATGTAGCCCCCGTGGCTAATCACAGAGAATACTAGAAGGGGGAAGGTGGTGGCTTCCCCCAAGTTTGAGCCATGGTGAGTTTTATGAGTCCATGTCTGCCCGTGGTTCATCCGTGCACCAAAATGCTCCAACTATGCATTAACCAACTTGTTATTTGGTTTGTTTAGTTTGTGTGAATGATTGACCCACTTGTCACTTGTCCTAGTCTTCTTCCCGGAGTTCCAACATGCCCCTCTACCTTTGAAGTGTCACGAGTTAGGGAGCGTATCCCCACTCCTTCCGTTGTTTTCATTTTTGAACTCGCATTTGAGTCTTACGAAGAATTTGGGGGTGCATCATTTTGACTTTTTGGCCAACTTCTGTTCATGAGTTAAATTTAGAGTTTTTAGAATCTGACCTATCTTTAAATAGGTTTTTACTTCTTACATCCATATAATATCTACATAAAATAATAATGCATCCACAATTTGATCTAAGACACCCAATGGTTTTGAACTATTTGGCAATCTAAATAAAACATCAACAACTACATGCGTTTTATTAAATTTGTAAACTATTGTGAACTCATACTCTAATAACAACAATTTTCCTAACACTTGTGGTTTGTTGACTAAATACACCAGAGCCATATGGTTTACATTATAAAAGAAATTTGCAATAAAAAATGTGTGAACTTATGTAAAGCATAAACCATTGCTAAAATGTCTCTTTCTATAGTAGTATAATTATGTTTTACTTTATTGAATAGTCTAGAGGCACATACTATAAGCTAGTCATACTTACCAATTGGGCTTTATGCCAACATTGCACCTACTGCCAATAACGATGCATCTATGTGCACATGAAGCTTTAACTACCAATTTGGAGGTATTACAATTAGTGCTTCCATGTACTTTTGCTTGATTTGATCCCAAGTTTATTTTAACATATTGTGGTCCAGATAAAGGGTTTTGTTTTCCTCATCAACTTGGTGATTGGTGCCATGATAAAGGCAAAATTCTTGATGAAACATCTATAAAACTAAGACATACCATTAAAAATCTAAATCTATTATGGATTGGTAAGTATTGGCATATTCACTATTACCTAAACCTTCTTAAGGTCTGGTGTTTTTCTTTTTTTGGAAACTATGAACCCTAAAAGTAGTCCTAAAAATTCCATTTCTCTAGAGTAAGATTGATTTTATATTCTTTGCATTTTTGAAAGCAAAGTTTGAGCTTCATTAAATGACTTTCCATATCACTATAAACTATGATGTCATCCAAAAATATCTTCATGAATTGGTCTAAATACTCTCTAAAGACTTTACTAACTACTATTTAGAAAGTTCGTGGCCCATTTTTTACACCAAATGGCATCACCATCCAAACAAAAGCTCTCCATTTTGTTATAAAAGTTGTTTTATATTTATCCTTAGGGGCTATAGAAATATGATGGTATCCTAAATATCCATCTAAAAATGAGTAGGTTTCATATCCTGTTACAATGTTCAGTACTTCATCAAAAAATGGCAAAGGATAAGGAATTTTTTTGGTTACCTTATTGAGCTTCCTAAAATCCACACAAATTTTTTATTTGCCATTCTTTTTAAGCACTTCCACTATGGGTGATAAGCATGTAGCTTCCTTTACTAGTTGAATAAATTTAATTGTTAATAGTTTGTTAATGTCCTTTTTGACCGTTGTAGCATAATTAAGGTTCAATCTATACCTTGCTTGATGTGTTGGTTGAATTGAAGTGTATAATTCAATTATGTGTTGAGCCAATTATGGAGGTATGCCTTTCAAATTTTTGTCCAAACAAACACATCCTTGAACTCCTTGAGTAACATCTAAAGTTCCTCATCTTCTCCTTTGCCAATTATGAATTAACCTTGATGTATTGTGGATTTGCCTTTGTGCCAAGATTCATCTTAACAAGTTGTTTTTCAATCAAAGTCCAACTTGCTATTTGAAGATTTTGTACCTATATTTTTGCTTGTGTTTCATCCACTTGAATATCATCCTGGCTATGATGGTAATAGGTTTTTAGATAAACTTAGTATTCCAGTGAAACCTTTGTTTAACACAAAAATATTCTGATTTCATTGTTGAAGGCACCATTTCTATAGCTATTTGATCTAATGTCCCTTACTCTGGATCAAATTCCTCAATGTTTATGATTTCTGACACTCCAACATGCAACAATGAAATTGTTTTTTCTAAAAGAATAATTGTGCCAATTGAAAACAATTTTGGTTTTATCTCAAAGATCAGATCTTCCTTTTCATCTATTAACCCTTCCTTCAAATCATAATAAACAAGTATTTGGGGCCTTCTGGTTTTTGCCCTTAATTTCCTATTAACTAATATTGTTTTGATTGTTCCATTACCTTGAACAATAATGACATTGTTAGCCCAATCATATATAACCTTTACATCTCTAAGCCAAAGTCTTCCTAACAACACAAAATAATTATAATCTACCACACTATTTTTTAGAATAATAAATGTGGCTATATATGGAATACCATGTATGTGAATCTTCAAATTTCTAATGATTCCTAGAGGTCTAGTCATATTTTGATCTACCATTTTAAGGTGGTATGGAGCTGGTCTTGGTTTGGGTAAACCTAATTTTGTTTTGAGGTTTTCTAATATAATGTTCACACTTGTTCTTCCATCTATCAAAACATCTTCAACAATGTTCTTCCCAACTTGTACTTAGATAATTACCATCCATTTATCTACCTCTATAATTGTTATGTCTAGTTTAAAATGTGTCTCAACCATTGTGGCTACACTAGGCTTTGATATTTGTTTAATAACTATATTAAGTTTTTATGGCTTAAATTTCTACCACATATACTTTTAAAGATCTGGTGTTATCTTCAGCAATTGACCTAACCTCAAAATACAGGTAGTCTCCAGCATCTATTAGTTGATATCTTGGAATATTTTTCCATAGACATAATTCTGTTGATAGGATTAGCAAACAAACTTTGTGATATAATTGGTTTTGTGCACACCTCGTATTCTGACAATCCCGCCCAACTTGTACTCCCTTGTGTTTTTTCCTTTGGAATGAAATTTTGTGGTGGGTCTTCTACTTGCATCTCCTATATAATCTTGACAAAAGATTATTGTAGTCTTTGTTCATTTTCCTGGTTAACAACATACTTCTTAATTGGCTTTCTATCCTAAACATGTTTTCTTCAGTAACCTTGCTCTTGGTGATGGCCATATTCACATCCACCATATGGACTAAAGGATTTGAAACCTTGGGTTCTACCACAACTTGTTTTCTATTGGCTTCACTCCTTTGTTCTTAAACATATTCTACATATCATTGACAATCTATGATCTTATGTTTAATGTCACCCCAAATATGATAAAAATACCTCACAAACCTTTGTATTTTAATATGTTGAGCAGTAACCTTAGAGATTGTAGGAACAAGGTCTTATTTTATTTTGATTCTCTAGGTTTTAACATTATGATTTGTCTTGTGACAATTTGTACTGTACATTTTTGTTTTTTCTAGGATTGTTTGAGGTTTTTGAGCTAATATTATTTTACTGCTTTGTGGTATTGATAGATTGCTTATGTCCTTTACTTCAAAAATTCCTTCTTCACAAACCAAAGGTGTTTCTTTATGCTGCTACTAAGTTTCTCTCTTCATACCTACTGTTGTTACATGCAAATATGGTTATAATCCAAAACTAAAAATAATAGTTAAAAAATTATCTGTTATCTTATGTTTAAGACCATTGGCCAACTTCAATAATCTTTCATAACAATCTTCCATTCTTTCACTATTTTGCTGCTTCATGTTTTTCAACTGCAAGTAAACTTGTTCATCATTTTGAACTTTTATGTACCTTTTACAAAAAACTAGTTGTAATTTTGCAAAAGTATAATATGGGTAGTCTCCCATATAATTGTTATATCAATCATATATAATATCTTTAAGGGTAAAATTGAATAAATTAACAAATTTTGCATCATCTATTTCATTATTTGCTCTAATGGCAGTTTAAAATATTCTAACATGAGCATTTAGGTCAGAATCTTGACATACTTAGGATAGTTATGTGGCTGACGATAAGGCCTGTTTGGTGGTAATGGTGGCTTGCCTGGATTCACTATTGGGAATCCAAAATTGCCTGGAGGTCTTGGTGGTCCTGGTGGATCTAAACGACCTCCTCCTGGATCTAACGGTTGACTAGCAAAAACTATGTTCACTTTTTTGGGTATATTTTCATGCAAACTCACAAATCTTGTTCTCCTTGGAGTTTGTGGTCTAGATCTAACACCATCAACAATATGAATTGGTGTTGATACAAACGAAGCTTCAATAACTCTTATAATAGATTGGGGCATTATCACACAATATAATGGCATAAATCTTACTAGTTTGATTATGAAATTTGAAGTTCGTACATGGGTGACTCCAATATTATTTTGATGTAACGAACTTGCTACAAGAGTTGCAAAAATAGGTACTACATCTACCACAATTTAAGCTTTCATTTCAAGTCTATTTTCTCTCCAAATTTGTTCTCTAAGTCTATCTGTAATTCTAACCTTCTCATGGTATAGATCCTCTGGCTTAATATGTCCATGATTCCCTACTCTTGCAAGTTTTGGATTTAGATTCTGGAAATGCTCAACAAATCCTTGCCTCACATTATCTTCAATAAATGGACATTCATTGATCTAATGTCCAATTTGATGGCAATATGTGCAACGTGGAGAATCAAGTTTTGGAACTTTATTCACACTGTGAATCCCTCTACTCCAATCCCTTGGAACTCCTCTAACTATGTTTTCATTTTGTTGATTAAATATGGGTTCATCGTACCTCACTTTTATAGCCATAGGAACACCTACTACTATCGATTTTACTCTTGGAAAGACTATAGTTTCTTCTCTAGTCACAAGTACAGACTCAACTCCTTTGGACATTCTTATACCCTGAGTTGCAACTTCTTATTCAATGACATAATGAATTAGAGGTTTAAAATTTTGAGCTCTTTGTTCAAACTCTTCATTCTCCTAACCATCTCAATAATAAGAAGGTGAAGCATATTTGTACCTTGGTACTTCTTCTTCCTTTTTTGACATATCGAGTCTTTTGTTATTTTTCTTGAATCAAAACATCAAAGTTATGTTGTTGCATTAAATGTGTTAATTCCAACACAACTCTTTGTCAAAGTTCAAATTCCCAACTCCTTTCTCTAAATTCAACTTGTGAATTACATTTTCAATCTAACACTCTTCCTTCCTGGAATTTTGCAGCAGATTGCTAGTGCGCCTTTGTGTTTCACTAGTTTGCACTTCATGAAGAATAATTGATGTTACACAAGGCATTCTATGGCCTACATGTATCTCTTCTATCCATGGATGTTTTTTTTCTGTTTGAAAAATTATTATAGGTGTTTCAAATCGTTGATTTAACTAATCTACACTCAAATTATTGCTAATGGCAATGCCATTTTCCATTTGTTCATGTAATACAACATGATTTAATTGCCTTTTTAGGCTTCCAGATACAATTCTATTTTCCATTGTTCCACATCTTAATTTAAATTTGAACAAACTTCTGCATTAGAACAAAATCTTCACAATTAATTATTCTGCTTAAATTTGCTTCCTAAACAAAAAATTATGATCAAGATTTTTTTTAAATGTAGAAAAAAAACCTAAAATTCATTATCTATTTATAGAAGATTTTTTTTTAACAACATGACATGAACAACATTATGAAATGCATTTTGCATTTAGACCTTAAGATGGTTGCCAAATGGTAAATATAGAATTTTAATCCTATATTTTGGTTTAAATTTGGACTAAAATGTAATAAAATTAATATTAACAAAGTTTGTTCATTCAGATCTACTTATAACTAATTTCAAAATTAAAATCCAATAATGAAAGTATGATAAAAACATCAAAACAACAAACTCTAACTATGTAAACAAAGTTTTTCTTTAAATCAAAAGATACTTCTCTCATACTCCATTAAAGCTCCATGTTTTACAACGATATAATGGTACTCATTTCTTCCTATCCTCCAAAGATATTCCCCAACAAAAACAATCCTCTGTTCTATTCAAATTCAAGTGGCAATAAAAATTATGTAATCTAGCTAATTCCTAAAACATAACTAGGTAAATAGAAATATACTAATTAATAATTACCACTAGTAACCACTCCTTTAACAATTTTTTTCCACCCCCTGCCAATTCATTGGGAAAACATAAAACACCTTACCACCTTCATGATATCCCAGTTGGAACACTTGTTCAATTTTGAAGATATCAATCTTTAATGCCAAATAAACAATTGGCATCGAGGCCATGCGATATGTGCATTTGTGCCTTTGTTTTTAGAGAAATTTTGTATTTTTCTAAAAATGGAGGTGTTGAACATGGTGGTGGTTTGGACTACAAGAATGATCTTATCAAATGTGTACACATCAATTTTCATGGAATCCAGTTCCTCAACAAAAATTTGAAAAAAAAATCTACAAAAAACTTCAAACAACTACTTGAGAATTAATTGAAGAATAAAATGTTTTTGGGGTGTGTTGGACACTTGGCTTACTTCTTGGAAAAAATTGCTCAAAAGAGGATTCGAAAACTACAAATCCTTTGGGACATGAGGAGGATATCCCAAGGCATACATAAGACACTAACGATGAACACCCAAAATACAAAAATCCATCAACAAAACTCGATTTTATAAACAAAAAAACAAAATAATTTGTGTAGAGCAACTAATATATTCTTTGCACTGAGAATAGTTCAGTAGTTCCCCACAAAAATTTGCAGTTTGGGAGGTTGACATTCACCTCCCCAAATGTTTTTTTTTTCTTTAGAGCTTAGAGGTGAACGACTAGGTTACTTTCAATGTTGAGAATAGGTTAGTGGGCCACCTCCAAACTCCCAATATCTGGAATTTGGGGAGGCTAAGTTTTGCTTCCCAAAATCAAAGCTTTTGGGTGATTGCACATTAAGGTGGATCAAAAGTGGTAGATTTTGGAGTCCACAATTTTCCTTTTTCAAAAATTTTAATGCAAATATTTGATGCTTTTGGAATGCAAATTAGTCCATTTGAAGGTAGGAGGCAAGAAGAGTACCTAAACCCTAAAATTACAAGTTTTCAAATTATGAAATGTGCTTCAATTTGATCAACTAGGGGAAATGTTGGAAGCAAAAATATGGATTTTTGAAAATTTATAAATGGCAGATGTTATGTTGGGAAATAATGTCACTTTTTACAAAACAATATTTATCAAATTTTCCATTTCAATAAGTTATGGACTTTCTAAACTATTGATAATCTTACATAATTATATATATAATTTGATTGGAAAATTTTATTTTCACAATCATATTAAAAGAAAAAAAATCAACAATTAAAACATGCTTACTATGTAATAAAAGTCCATAACACTTTTTATGGACTATGATCATCCATCTTATATCAATTGAAAAGTCCACCTTGTAATGAAATGATGGCATTTTATTTTCAATTTTTTAAATTTGAATATTCAAATGTTATAGTTTAATTAAATGAGTCCATTTTAAAGTTTCAAGCAAACTTCAACACATATTATCCTCACAAATAACACAAAAGAAAACAAAACACATGGTAAGAAACAAAACTAAAAAAAAAAGTACAAAGGAAGAAATAAATAAATAAAATTGAAAGAATTTACAATTTTTTGTTCATTGGAGCCCAAGTTGAATGGTTTCAAATTGTAGTTTAGGGTTCCTAATGTGCTTTCCTTTTCCAACAAAGAAAGTATATTGTGAAAGAAGGACAAGGAGAAAGTGTGAAGGAACAAATCTAGTGTGAAAATAATGTAAGAAGGAAGATAGAAAGTGTGATGAGAAAATAAAAATAACAAGGAAAAGAACAAGAACTTATGAGTCTTCCATGACTAAAAAATGTCTTTGAAATCCTAATTACCTTTTTTGGAACCTTAAAATGTTTAACTTGCAAATGGGGCTCTCTTCACCAATATTTTAATTCTTCATCTTATGTTGATAATTTTTCATCAACAGATAATTCCTAAAATAATAACACCAAAAAGTTTAATTGAATCTCAAAATGAGAATATAAAAAAAATAAATTCAGATTTTTGTTTTGAAAATGATTCATGCCTAATTACTATACTTTAATAAATTTTAAAGATGCCACTTGCTCAAAGCTTGAGTTCATCATGCTTGCAATGCATTCAACAATGTTTTGTTTTGAATCCATCTTTTTGTGTTGTTTGGATGTTGTCCAATTGTGATCTCATCTTTTTGTCCATCATCAAGTTTTGGTGCCTTTTTCACTCAATGTCTATGTTAAGGGTAGAATGTACTATCACAATTGGACATAGTGGACAAAACTATACTATCATTATTGGACAAAGTGGACAAGGATTGTCATTAACTAACATGACTAAATTAAACATGGTTAAATTAATTAATAATTTAACCTTGTAGTTAATTTAACCATGGTTAGTTGACCCAAAATTAATTGAACATTTATCATTTAACTTTTTTATTAAAAAAAAACGTTTATACATCATAAATTTACTCTTGTAATTAGTTTAATTATGGTTAATTTAGCAAAATTGATTTAGCCATGTGGTTAATTTAATCAAAATTGGCTTGGACCGAAAAAAATTACTATTAATCATATTAATTAATCACATATAATGATTTTTTAAAAAAATAATACTTATAATTATTATTAATATTACTTAATAATTAGTTAATTAATATTATCCAATATTAATTATTATCATTATCATAAATAATATTATCATTTTAAATTAAATAATTATCATTTTAATAGTATTATTATTTTATTAACTATGATAATATACTTATGTTTAGTAGGTTACACATGCTAGCTTACAAATTTTTAACCTAGGTTATGTAATAATATTATAGTATTATTATTATTTATTTATAAATAATTTTTAAAATTTTAACTATAATATTAATTATGGCAATATATTTATGATAATAAGCTACATTAATTCACCTATAATTACCCTAGCCTAAATTAATTACTAACCTAATTTATCTATCAATGAAAATTAATTATTATAAATGTCCATAACTATTAAAATTTTATTAAAATTATAAATATTGACATTAATATTTATTAACGAATTAACAATATTAGCATTATATTATATTATTATTACCTATTAAGTTTTAATATTTATAATATAATTAATTTAGCTAGTAAGTAAACTAAGCTAATATGGTTATTTGCATGTAGGTTGCAAATATACTAGTTGCACTTGCAACTGAATTTTTTATCCCATATTTTTTGCCATGGATTTCAAGTGTGCACACTATATAAGTAAATGCATTTGACTTGTTCACAAACCAAGTACCAAATGCCATTTGGGATGGGCCAATGGAAAGGCTCAACCCTAAAAGGCTAAACCTAAAAACAAAATTGGATTATTTAAAACTTACCTACCTACTTAATTAAACAATAAATAATCAATGGGATTTTAAAATTGTCATGTGTCATCACATAATTGGCTTTCACACATGTCAAAATCCAATTCACACTTTATTGAATGGTCGAAATATTATTAATTTATCAATAGTGATGATTACTGAAATAATGCTTAAATGCCACATGTCACCATATAATTGAACAACACAAATGAACACGAGTCACCATGGGCGACCCTTGTAGAATAACGTAAATGTATAAAGTATAAATTAATATCATATATACTATCTGCATACATATTGTTGTACACAACTGCTAGTTGTGTGTAACTTGTCTTATGCAACTATGGGGTTTAGCAATTGCATGTGTCAAATGTAATTGAAAATTAGTTACATACAACAATTACAAAATGACAATTTTCTTCTAGTGATTGTAGGATAGAGTGTTAGCATCAGGTTTTGTGATTAGGATTAGTTAATAGTTTGAATTCATGTTCATGGTAGGAAATTAGGAAGGATTAATGGGAAAAGTTTTGAATTGGTGACCATTAGGAAGTTGAGGAGTTTTTTTTAAAGTGAAAAGTTCATGAGAGAAAAAATAACATTTTGATGGAGAATAACATTTTTGTGTTCCTTTGTATTTTTTATTTTTGTTTTATGTTTCAATACCATATGATTTGAATTTTGTTTCAAATAACCACAAATGTCATATTGTTACAAATATGGATTTAAAAATAAATTTTTGTTGGGGTTTATTATTTTATTTATGTAGTTTTTTAGTATCACAAATCTTAAGTATCTAAGTGATAAAATGTTGAACCACATGATTAAGGAATAAATTAATGTCAAAAGATTAACATTTACTAATTTGCATATGGAAATACAAAATATTAATGCGGAAAAAAATAGGTTTTGACCATTTATGATACTACCAAGGTCCTCAACATTTGATTCAAATGAATGCTTATGTGTTGACAAAAAGTATATATAATGTGACAAGTCCATCATCCTCAAAGTTGGTGGTTATTTCTTATGATAGGCGCAAAACAAAAATCAATATGTAATTTACAAAGATCTCTAGTGTCATAAATATGTTTACAATTAGTATCAATGGAGATTAAATTACAATGGGTTATTCCATTAATAATGTGGAAATTTTATAATTAATTAATTATGTTACCATGGATTAAGTTAAAACTCCTATTTTCAACCAATTCTAGGATTAAAGAGTAATTAGTAAATTAAATTGCAATGATATATCAATATGATTCTTATTAAGTGCGCAAAGGGGATAATATTAATAAAACTTTACATTATTCATGATGTATTTTGAATAATTAATTCAGCCTCATATTACTAATAAAATTGAATTTTCATGAGTGATTACTATCATAGAATAACCCATTTTTTCAACAAGTAAAAATTATATAGTGATTTTCATGGATGTTAAAAAGTTTGGCAACTATATTTTGAAAATCCTTGGCATTAAATTTTTTAGATTTAAAATTCACATGAAATTCCCAAGTCCAATTATCAAATGAATGTTTCCATTTACTATTACAAATACCAATAATATATTAATTGATTAACCGATGTGAATATGATCAGTCCTAATTTTACAAATCTAAATCAATAGAGTTAGAATGTACATAGAGTTTAATTTATTAAAAAACTAATATTATAATATTATAAATAAAAAATATCAACAATTTTTGGATACCATAAATCATGAATATCAACCATTATTTTGTTAAAAAATGACCATTGTTGGAAAATGTTTTAAACTTTTGTTGTGTTTTGTGCATCATTAATGAACTAACACTTATAACGATCCTTAGTTTTGTAGCTTAGGCAAATAACATTATTTGGAAATTAGAATTGTTAAATGTTCTCCATGTTTCTAAAACTTGGCAAAATGACTTAGAAATCCATTGGGAATATCACAAATGTAAAAAAGATGATAGGATATGCCCCATATACCATAATGATTTGAGTTTTTAGGCTCCTACACTCAAGGTAACTAATCTAATTGCAAGAGGTTATCTTTTTGGTGAGGATGAAATTTATCAATCTTTTCTAACCCCATTCACAAAATAATTCATCTTGATTATCCTTTAAACCTATGGTTTATTACACAAAAATAATCATTTGTTTACTATTCTGAATGTCTAAAATTCTATCTAAAAGAATTATAATCCTAATACACCATATGGCCTATTATTTTCACACTATCAAAATTATTCTCTACACTCATCAATTATTTCAAAATTTATAAAAAAATAGTCATTTAATTGAACATCAATTATTGTTTTGGGTTTTTGATCTATTGGCCATTAAGGATGTGATCTAAAAGGTAATTATTTCTTGTGTTTTCTCTCCCTTTGTTCTGAATGAAATTTCAAAAATATTGATACAATTTCCACATGAAAAAGAAAAACCTAATTTTCATTATTTTAAATAACTAAATCATTGTCAATAAGATTGTTATGACAATGGATTCTATGAACCTAAATTAATTTAACCACCCATATGGCAAAATACTCTAGTAAGTAATAAGGGGGTCTATATCATTTCATTACTTGTTATGCATGATTATATTCCATTGATAAGATCTTCTAGCATTAGGTTGCAATTATTTCTAAGATTAAAATTCCATAACTTTCTTGAACCACTAATACTGCCACCCATCCTATGAACTGCCTTTTGATTTTCAAGCATTCAAATGTTATTATTGTCAATACTAAAATAATTCGTACTTTTTTTCATTAACAAATCTAGTAAGAAAATACCCAATTTGAACATGCATAGAAAAGATCACTAAGTCATTTTGGACAAGTTGATTTCAACATGTCTGTTACGACCGGGTGGTTTTTTAAATTAGTATAGTATGGACCATTTGACTGGTCATTTTGACTAGTCGAATTTTTGCTCGTAGAAAAAAAAATTGTGGCAGGCATGTAGGTAGGTAGGTTGTAAGAAGGTAAGTAGATAGGTAGGTAGGCCATAAAAGGTGAATAGGTAGGTGGTAGCCTAGCCTAGCCTAGCCTATCCTACTTGACATATTTTAACCTAACCTACCTTACTTACCTTAACCCCTTAAGCATGTATGTAGGTTATAATGTTAGGAATTGAACCCTTGACCTCCCCAATGATACACCAAATCCTTAACCAATGACCACATAATCAAAAGATGTTCAACTTTTGTTAATTTTTAAATTTCACATGTTTATTTCGACATTTCACTACAAGACTATAAGATATGAAGGTAGGTAGGTTGTAGGAAATGGGTGGGTGGGTAAATAAATAAGCAAGTGGGCGGGTAGGTAGTATATGTAGGTAGGTAAGTAGGTAGTTAGTATGTAGGTAGGTAGGTAGGTGGGTGGGTGGGTGGGTGGGTGGGTATATAAGTACGTAGGTAATTAATATGTAGGCATGTTGTAGGTGGGTGGGTGGGTAAGTCGCTAGTTAATATGTAAGTAGGTTATAGGTTGGTGGATAGGCAAGTAAATAGGTAGGTAGGTAATACATTTAAGTAGGTAGGTAGGTGGGTGGGTTGGTGGGTTGGTAGGTAGGTATTACATATAGGTAAGTGGGTGGGTTGGTAAGTAGATATGTAGGTTGTAAGATTGTAAATGGGAGGTGGGAGGTAGGTACATAATAGACATAAGATGTCCCATTTGCCTTAAGAACATTGGCCATTTTGATTAATGATGTTAATTTTTTATGTTCAATTTGAATAAATGTCTCATTTGGCCAAAACCCATTGGCCATTTTGATTAGGGCTGTTTAACTTGACTAGATGTATTAATTAAAAAAATCATTTTAGTTAAATTGATTGGTCAAGAAATACATGTTTCGAGCTTCTAATCAAAATGGACAAAATGCATCCTCATTTTATTCCAAAGGTACATGTGATTGACGTTCTTCTTTCTAAGGATGTCATGTTATTTTGTGTGAACACGTGTAGTTCACATGTATTATGTCATGCACAAGCAAGAAAATTCGACTCAAGCGGCGATTCACCTAGGTACACATGAACATCTGGTTGCAAAGGGTAGGTGTAAAGAAGTCATCACACAAATCAAAGCCTTGGTCCAAGAAAAGGTGTTAATGGGGTCCCATTAACAATTGCGTTGGTTGCAAATAAGACGATTTTATCCCAACATTTGTTCAATAAGGATGGTAAGGGTTGGCGGAACCTCTGAAAGGAGACAAATTAAGCCAAGTGATGGACAAGTTCGCAACCCTCTGTTCTCCCAATGTCAAGAACTTGGTGGCATCTTTTAAACTCGTCTAGGTATGTATTTAACATTATGACTTTTAAGGTCTCTAGTGGTTATGATTGCATTCACAATAATTGTTTTCCATGATAACAATAAAATAAATAAAATGTTCATGTTCAAGATGTCTATGAATGGAGATGGTAGCGGATGTGATTTGGTGAAGCAAATGTAGTTTGGTGATGACCTTTAGACAACTTGGATCATGTTTGATAATGTGAAATGTGTTTAGGGCTAGACGACCTTCGCCTACCATGTGTATGATCCAATATATTGGAAAGTAATGATGATTGCCATTTGTGACATGCAATTTGAAAACATGGAGTTCAATGTGTCATGTGATGAAAGTTGAACAAGATAATGTTGAATAAAGGTATTTTTAATCCAAACTTCAAAGCTTCATGGAGGACAACACTCAAGCCAATTGGAACGCAATGTGAATCATGTATGGTAGTGGGGATCCTAATGAACCCATGGTTGATAAGGAACAAATGTGTTACTTCCATTGGATTCAAATTTTGGACAGACACACAAAATAACAAATCAAATTAGAGATGCATGAACAACACAAAACTTGTGCTATGAATATAAAAATTCCACCTCGTTGGAAGAAGTGAATGTTCATTATGTAGTTATTTTCATGGATGTCAATGCTATGGAGGTCATTCATTTGAATGTTCATCCATGATTCATAATAAATTTATATTTAACTTTTGATTTAGTTTCAATTCATTTTTAGGTAATTTCTAGTTAAGTTTTAGTTCACTTCCACTCAACTTACAGTTCACTTCTAGTTCATTATTAATTAAGTCCTATTCACTTTTAGTTAAATCTTGGTTCAATTTAATTAATTTTTAATTCACTTTTAATCAATTCATGGTTCACTTTTAGTACACTTCCAATTAACCCATAGTTCAATTTCAATTCAATTTTAGTTCATTCTAATGAATTTTTAGTTCACTTTTAGTTAAGTCAAAATTCATTTTTAATTGAGTTTTAATTCACTTTTAGTTGAGTCTTAATCCATTCATAGTTCACACATGAATGCACATGGCCATATGTAGATTGGAAGCTTCTTCAAAAACTTCCTTGAACTAGGTGTTCAATGGGTATAAATGGAGGTAAAATTTTTCATTACCTTTAGTCTATTCAACATTAAGTTTGGGGTACCTTTTCTTATCATAATTTTTTTTGGTTTTTATTTCCTTCTTGTAGTAAAATCTTGTTGGATTTTTGTTTCGCATGTGTTGTGTTTTTTATCATGTTCTTGTTTTCTCATTTCATGATTTGGATTTAGGATTAGGCCTACTTTTGTTCTTGCCTTGATTTAGGAAATTCCATTGTCTTGGTTATTTTCGTGTTGTGGTCTTTGTTTTTTTCATGCTTGTGATAGCTATAAAGTGATGGTGGTATTCCTCAAGGATTGTAGATGTTGTTAGGCTTTAAGAGTTAGAAAATTGGCTTAACTTTTAGCACTTTCATGTTAGGTAATGGGGAGGTTTTATGGGTATTTCCATGGTGTGGTGTACACACTAAATGTGTCAAAACTAAAGGTAAATATAATATCAAAAATATTCATGCATAAAATTCCACTCATTTTGAATTCTTTTAAACTATCACATATAATTGATTTGGGCCTTAACAATAAAATAAGTTCATGAATATGCAATTGATTCATATGTTTGTTTTTATGTAATTGTACACCAATCATTTTTTAAAAGAACACCTTGTTTAACAACAAATTTTCATTAATTTTAAACTTTCACTTTATCTTTGTATAATAATAATAAAAACATTTAACCCAACTACATCTTTAATGGGAGAACATTTTACAACTTTAAAAAATCACATTAACATTATCAAAACATAATATACTATTGAACATTTATTTATGATTTAATATGAACATCATGTTTTTAAAACAAATTAAAATTTTTATGGAGAAGATTGCCCATTATGGTTGTCTCTTTGTACGTGAAAAACTTCATGAACAAATTCCCATTAAAACTAGTATTTCTTAGTTCTTTTGTTATGTTATAGTTTTTGTGATAAACGTTTGTAAGTTGGAAATGTATTCCAATCAACTTTTGCATTGTTCAAATTTCACATTATGCAAGGGATTAAGGTTTAATGAAATTCAGGAGGATAAGGACTCAACCTTTGTGTGGTGGGCATCCTTCTTGGGTTCTTCATTTATTTCTTGGGATGAGTGAATTAGGTGTTCATTTGAAAATTAAATCATTAGTTGTCATTATTCACGAAACATTAGACATTATATCACTAAGAGAATGTTTGTGTGTGACATTATTGTGAGTGAGAGAAGTCCAAAAAAAAATGGAAAAAATTTGTATTTGTTTTTATGTAATGGAGACTGGTTGAAAGTTGTATGGATTCTAATGTTTCTTCTTAGTGTATGTTCTATTTAGAATGTGATAAAGGAAAGGAAGTAGTTCATATTAAGTTTATATCTAACTTTATTACTCTTATGTATTAGATATATATTTTATTTATAAAGTTAGAATATTATTTACTCTCTTTTTTAGTTCTATAATAGAAAATGCACTTTATTATAGATGTTAACAAATAGGAGATCTACTCAAGTGCAAACATAAATCTTTATTGAAAGGAAACTACAACATGATGTTCACAACACGAAACATAACATCAAGAACTTTCCAAGGTTCTTGTCACATGAAATACATAAACTTGCATAATGAAGAAAAGAAAGCCAAACCATTAACACCAAGGTATTTAACTAAAAGACCAAAACCACAAATAACCAAACTAAAATAAGTAATGAAAGTAATTCAACCTTGTGAATGTAATCTAATTACTTTCCCACTTCACTAACTAATGAAACCTAACTAGTTGATCTTGAATTCTCAACATTCCCCTTCAAGTTCAAATCCACTTATAGTACATTAAACATTTTTTAAAACTTCCTTAGCTTGTCTGTACCTAAAGCCTTTGTGAAAATGTCAACAACTTGATCTTCAGTACTGACATGAATAAGGTCAATTTCTTTTGCTAGAATTTTTTCTCTAATAAAGTTGTAGTGCACCTCAATGTGCTTTGTCCTAGCATGATAGACCGGGTTGTTAGCAAGTAGTATGCTACTAATGTTATCATAATAGATGACAATAGGAGCATCCACTGACTGTCCCAAATCTGAGAGTAGTTTTTGTAATCAAATTACTTCACATGCAAGCAATTGTTGCACCTTTTATTCTGCTTCCGTACTTGATAATGCAATTGTTGGTTGTTTCTTACTGCTCCAATTAACAACACCACTTCCAAAAGAAAACATGAAACCATTGGTTGATCTTTTATTTGCAACATTGCCAGCCCAATCAGCATCCGTGTATCCATGTACTCGTAATTGACTCTTGGCTTCATAAAAAGGTATGTTGGCGACTGCAAGGTATGTTTTATGTACCTCAATATGCGCCTCACTACATCCAAATGTGGCTTTCGTGGTGTTTGCATGAATTGACTCACCACTCTAACTACATAACTCAAATCTCGCCTTGTGATGGTCATGTAAATCAAACTCCCCACTATGCGTTTATACATAGTGGTATCCTCCACAAGGTCTCCTTCATTTTGCACTTAACTTCACATTTTGCTCCAATGGAATTGAAATGGGTTTACAACCCATCATCCCATATTCGGACAATTTATTCAAAGCATATTGCCTTTGTAGTAACCATATCCCTTTAGGGGACTGGATTACTTCAATGCCGAGGAAATAACGCAACTTTCCCAAATTTTTCATCTCAAACTTTTGCTTCAAAAGCTTCTTCAAATCAGAGATGTCGACATCACTATCTTTTGTGATAATCAAATCATCAACATAGATGACTATGACCACAATCCCATGATTTGTCTTTTTCACATATAGTGAAAAATTTGCATTGGATGTTTGAAATCCACTTGTGACAAGATACTCACCTATCTTATCTGACCAAGCTTTAGGTGCTTGCTTCAAGATGTACAAAGCTTTCTTCAACCTACAAACCAAATTAGGATGTGTTTGGTCCACATAACCTAGTGGTTGTTCCATGTACATTTCTTCTTGTAAATCTCCATAAAAAAAACATTCTTTACATCCATTTGATGTAAAGACCATCCTTTTATTGCTGCCATAGCAATGATTGCTCTTATAATTGTCATTTTGGCAACTAGACTATAGGTTTCCTCATAGTCTATGCCATAAGTTTGGGCATAACCTTTGGCAACCAATCTTGCTTTGTATCTGCTCACAGATCCATCTGCATTGTGTTTGACTTTGTACACCCATTTGCACCCAATTGCTTTCTTGTC
>Ga0116227_10001323_pt1 | contig 54715 bp, 42 predicted proteins | sample S1TSphgellanicum_FD_89693 | JGI IMG/M metagenome (GOLD analysis project Ga0116227, IMG submission 89693) | Host-associated microbial communities from peat moss isolated from Minnesota, USA - S1T2_Fb - Sphagnum magellanicum MG | ecosystem: Host-associated > Plants > Peat moss > Unclassified... | reverse complement strand
TGTACTTCTTGAAAATTTTGGTTTTATATTTCTTGTTTTATTTCTAATTTTCATTTTCTACAATGTTATATATATATCTTGTTATTTTAAATGATGTTTTAATAAAAAATTTAGGGGTTTAAATGTTATTGTTAATCTAGTTTCTTTTTTTCTAATTTTTTTTTCTTGTTTGTGACTTTTTTTTTGTAATTTTTGAAAATTTTATTTATCGCTTTTTTATTGTTGGTTTTCTTTTTTCCTTTCTTTTGGTTTTTTCAATATTTTTTTTGGGGTTTGTAATTTTAATTATTTTTTTTGTTTCTATTTTGCATGTGTGTGGGAAAAGGTAAACCCATCCTTTGTGTGTTGAGCAATTGCTTGAACAAAGACCCATGCCACATGCAAGTGGAATCATTTGTGAAATGATGGACTATTAATAAAATTGACATTGATGCCCACAATGATAAGAATCATTTTTTCCAAGTTGCTCCCTCTATTAATCATTCCAACATGGGGTGTGGGGTCCATCTTCCGTGTGTAATGATCAAATTAGAGAAGGATGAAAATCTTGTTGGTTTAATTTGAGCTAGCAAGATTTCTTATGCAATGGGTTTTAGAGATGTCTGGGATAACCAAAATTGGACAAGATCTTCATCTAAAAAGGAGTGTGAAGAAGAAATCATTTGACTTGTGAATTATAATGAATTGGAAATTATTCATGGCTGATAAGTTCCATCACATTCAGTTTTCACTTCAAATTTGCATTGTGTTTCAAACATGTGTTTTCGAAATTATACCCATTGGTTTGTGTGTATGTCCATTTTAGGATTTGACATACCACCAAGGAGGCTTTCATAGTTGATTTGATAAAGATAATTTTGGCGAATTGGCAATTATACACCTAACAATATGTTCAATTTGCACAAAATGCAATGGCACATTATAAGATTGCAAAAGGATTATCAGTGAAATCTATTAGTGAGAGTGAGGGTGAAAGCAATTAGTTTAACATTCCATTTTTGGACTAATACACATTTTGTATCACACATATGGCATCCATGAATTTTCTATGCCACATTTTGGTAGACTAATTTAGCCTCCATGGATGTAACCCATTGGCATTGGAAATGAATTTATGTAAATTTATTTAGTTGTAAAAAGTTTGAACTTTATTTGTATAAAAAGAAGGTTATTAAGATTCATATATAATGTGTGTGCATTTTACATTGAACAAGAAATTGATTAGATGTATTGCTAATACATGAGGGTTTTGCAATTATAGTCCAAATGTTTGTGGAAGTTCCATTAAAACATAAAGGCATGATTTTGTGTAATATTTTTGTCGTAAAAAAATCCCTTATTTCAAAGTTAAAACTTTGAAAATGTTTATATATGCATGATGAGGGTATTACAATTACACTTTTGCTATGCAACACCTTTGGGATAGGACAAAACATATTCCATCAACCTTATCTTTAAACTTAATACGACCATAATGGTATTGCATAGACTTTGATCATATTTTGGTCCATGTAATACCCTAACCCTTAAACTTGACTTTAATACATCAATGATGGTATTGCATAACCACAATAGGAATAGGGTAAATCAAATAAGGGTATTGCAATTTAACTAATTTTTTAAATTTAAAATTTAAAATTTAGTATTATGTAAATTTTTTAATTTAAATTTTAGTATTATGTGAGGCCACAATTTAAATATTGATTAACAACCATATTAAGGTATTGCAAAACACAAAATGATTTTAAAAATATGCATTACTTTAATAAGGGTAATGTAGATGTGAATATGGTTGGATATGATATGGTCAATGTGTCCATAAGGTATTACATTCTTCAATTAGATGATATGAAATATAACCTAAGCATGATGGTATTGCATAAAACCAAAATAATCTAGTAATTGTTTTTTTGAATCAAATGAGGTGAAATAAATTATTTTGGGCATGTGTATTGCATAACAACAAAATAATATAGTGCATTTGCATTACTTTGATGAGGGTAATGCTTGTGTGTATTGGGTTGGATATTATATTGTCAATGTGTCCATAAGGTATTGCACATATGAAAAAAATAAAATAAAATAGTTACAATCATGCCTACTTGGGTATTCCAAAAAATAAAATGATTTAGTGCATTTGCATTACCTTGATGAAGGTAATGCATATGGGCATTAATTGGATATGTTATTTGCAATGTGTCCTTGAGGTATTGCATTGTTTAATTAAATGAGATGAAAGTAGTTTAATAAGATTGAAGGTATTGCATTATAGTAAATTTGTTGTGTTCATGCATAATCTAGTGAAGGTATTAAAAAGAACCATGTGCAATATGATATTTTCCTTTTGCCATTGCAATATTGCATTTCAATCAAATCATTTAGTGGGTGTGCATTATCCTTATGAGGGCAATGTGATAATTAATTAATTTATATATGTTTTTTGCAAGTTGTGCTAAGGGTATGGCACAAATTTGAAATCTAATAATTGTGAGGAAGTTCAATGAGGGTATTGTAAGAACGGTTACATCCGTGGATTGATGTGGCTTTAGTAAATATATCAAGTTCATTTGTAATACCTTCATATGGGATTTAATTGTTGAGTTTTATAGGGCTACAAAAAAAAATATCTAATTTAGTTGCAATACCTTCAGTTGGGTCACTACAACATTGTTTTTGATAGTCATAAAGTTATAAGATTTAGTAGGGTGGTAGGTAGGAAGGAGAACGAAACAACCTACCTAGTATATTGTAATACCTTCGTTGACTTGCATTGTCATTGCCTTGGTGGAGATTTAGTGCGTAAGTACATAGGTAAGTAGGTTATTGGGAAGGTAGGCAGGTTGGCGGGTAGGTGGGCAGGTAGGTAAGTGGGGAGGGAGGAGGCTAGGGTGCATAGGCAAGTAGTCTAAATGTAGGTAGGTAGTGAGACCTGGGCGAGTGTGAGAGGTGAGGGAAAAAAAAGTTCCCAAAAAAAAAAACCAACCTGGGCTGAGGAAATGAAAAAAAAGGTCAACTTGAGTTTGCCATCTTGGTTAGCCCAGGGACAGGGAGGGACCAAAAAGGTGCACCATCCATCCACATTGGTGCACTGGTAGGTGCTTTTGCACTCTGGCCCATTTTCTGCACAAGCAGATGATTGTTTCCACACCTACCAAAATATGGAACTGCACCCCTATCTGAAAAGAAGACATATTGTATTTTAAATAAATAAAAGTCACCCTGTCTTCACCCCCTCTCTTTGGGCCTGCTTTCACCCATTATCCCCTCTTTTAGTGGTATCGGCAAAGTAATGAAATTTTATTAAATCTCAGTATGAAATGTTGAGACTCAACATTTAATGCATAAGGTTTGACAGTTATTACAGTACTTATACATGTAGGAGCAGTGAAAATATATTTAGCAGCAATGGAGACGACGAGGAAAAAGGGAAGATAGGATGAAACTCAATTTACCACCAAAATTGGTGGGAAAACTAGTTTGGGTCGCAGATTTTTGGTTTTGTAAAATTTTCAATACCAGTTAAGGGTTCGATGCCCCATTATGCTGAAACTGGCTGTTCACGCCCCCTAATGGCCTGACTTTATGTATCACTCTATTTTATGATAACTTATTGAGCATCAATGGACTAGCACCTGAAACATGATGTGGGGGAGTGTGCATTAGTGTTGAGCATCTATCCATTAAGGCAACTTGTTTTCTTTGTCAGGTTGAGACTAGTGTTGTGTGGTACTTCCTATTTAAAAGAACTTAGAGTCCCAGTTTTGACACATTAAATTTATTTGCAGATTTTCTGGGTGGAGGTTTGAACTCAGTTTTTAAATTTTAAAACTTTTGGGTCTGATTTTAGAACATTTTTTTCAAATTCAAATTTTTTTGGGCCCTATTAAAAAATCAGGTTTGATTCCATGTACACACTACAAATTCTCTAACGTTAAAGATTCTATGGGTACAAAAATTTAGAAATATTTTATTTTATTTTATTTTAGATTATCTCAATTATTTGATGCACAGAAATAATACTCATTAACATGAGATTATGATTGTAATAGTGTGACTTGAGCCATTGGCCCAAGTGTGAACTCATTACCTAACCAATTGAATTTGACTCTTGGATTTTTTGAATTTCCAATTTCAAGGATTATTCAAATTTCAATCTCTCATGCACCTTAGGTCTAAAAAATACAAAATCATCTTCACAAAATGCTACTCATTCATCACTTTTTAATAATATTGAAAGTATACCCCAATTTCTTTACAAGATTTTTTTATTATTCAATTTTCAATGAAAAAAAATCTTCAACATTCAATAACTCTTTCACCATAAGTCTAAATGTTTAAACATTAAAAAACCATCTTAGTGCACCCTTACTCATGGAGAGCTTTCCAAGGATATCAACAACACAATGTTGGTGGTTTTTCCTCAACATGACAAATAAACCAACAAATTATCTTCCTTAATTGATAAATTAAACAAAAAATACACAAGAATGAAATAAAATAAGATACATAACAATGGAGTAAATCTTTGAAAAAATTGAAACCTCAAATCATTTGTTTCCCCTTACTTATTTTTAAAGTCTGAAATCCAAAGTACATGATCTTTTAACCTAGTTCTGACTTACTAAATATTTTATAGAGGTGTGTTTGAGCCTTGAAGATCACTTGTTTCTATCTATAGGACTAATGGAAGCTACAGTAGATCCACATGAATGCAAGTTCCTTCTAATGAAAGCTATCATAGTTCCAATGCAATGTGTAATCCTTTCCCCAAAAGGATGATCCAACAAAATAACAATTTTGCCAGAGCTCAGGCTCACGTGCTTGACAACCTCCTTCTCTAACAGTAGAGATGGCTATCTCCTTTCAAAATCCTTTCAAAGGTGTGGAACCCTAACCCTAAATCCTATTAAGGCTCTATCAATGAGGTCTTTATTTTCATTTGAAGAGCTCGACTTTCTAACCCACCATTGAGTGAAGCTCACAACCCCAAGTGCATTAGACTTTTGCTCAATTCAAGGAAACCAGCTGTGATCTAGGATCCCCTCCTCTCTGTCTCCCTCCATCCCTCCCCCAAAGATTGATCAAATACTACTACTACAGCTGAAAAGATGATAATGATGATGATGATGTTGGGAAAAGAGGAAAATCAAGACCCACACTAATAACTTACTTACACAGCTGATGATCATCATGTTGTCAAACAATTTAAGGCCCTTGAATAATTGAATCATAATAATAATGTGTTCCTTGGAAATCTTAATAGATCGTGAATCATACACATGTGGTATTAATCATGAGTGCATAATGCATACAAAACAAGCACCCCCAAGCTAATCATGATACTATCTGGTCGTGAAGAATCAATAGAAATTGTATAGGATAAGGGCAGCCCTCGAGGCTCCTCCATGCTTTGAGGTCCCACCAAGAGGATGGTAGCCCCAGCACTGGGACCGAAAAACACCAAAGAGCCGAGAGGGCTGCCATTATCCGCCCTAATGAATGAGCAATATTTTCATGCATCTGAATGGATTTTCATCCGTCTTTGTAAGAGCACAAACCTTGCACATTGTAAGAATTCTTCTATGGCATAAGATGCCTAGGAAATATTCTGCCTGGAAGGGGACTTCCAAATATCAAAGAAAAAAATTGGCCACTCTTTGTGCATCCAAGAAACTCAACAGAACTGGATTATACACGACTCAATTCTCCACCTGTTTTCCTCTCCCCCATTTCCTCATGGAGGAAAAAATTGAACTTGCGAAGAACCCCTAAATCCAGATTTCTGGTTGGTGAGAAAAGGAGTCCAACCCCACAGATGAAAAAATTGAACTTGCAAGCCCACCCGCTCCCCCTCCTGAGTCCTCACGCACTTACATGAGACAAGTCACCCGCTTAGGCTTTTCCCACTTGTATTCCCATGTACAAGAAACCCCAAAAACAAACACACTTACACACATCAATGTTTGTTTGTTTGTTTGTTTGTTTGCCTTTTAAAAAAATTCTTTCGCACTTTTGTGATGTAGATGAATTAGTGATAATAATCTATAATCAAATTTAGTCACAAATAAGATATGGAAAAAGTATGAAATATTTAAGCATCATTCGATATTGTTGGCCTGCCTACCTATCGCAGCCTAATATACAAATCTGGCAATTTCCATTAAATTCTTTTACAGAATCTAATATAAAAAAGGCTCCCAAAAAACCCCACTTTTTTCACATTTTTATTCTTAAATCCACCAAAAACTGGTGAAAATTCAACCCAAAAAGAAAAAGGCACAATGCTCATTGCTAACACAACATTTTCCTCTCTCTCTTTGTTAAAATCCACCAAATTCCATGAAAGGGTGAATGGAGTGCATTGGGTGGCTGGGGGCACATCTTGGGTAAATGGAGAGCATAGAATGGATGAAGTGCAGTTGATTGACGGATGGAGTGCATTGGATGTATGGGGGCACATCTTGGGTAAATGGAGAGCATTGAATTGATGAAGTGCAGTTGGTCGATGGATGGAGTGCATTGGATGAATATATTTGGGGAATGGAGAACATTTGATGAATTGCAATTGGATGGATGGAATTGGATGTAGATTAGGTACATATTGGGTAAATTGAGGGCATTGAGTTGATAAAGTGCAATTGAAAGGATGGAGAGCATTGGATGGCTGTGTTAAGCATGAATATAGACTTTAAGGTATTAATTAGGTAAGGTTCAATCAAAATCACCAACATTATCCAGGTAAAAGTAGCTATAAATAATATCTTTCATTTGCCCCATGGTTATAGTTGAATAAGTGTAGGGTAAAAGGAAGTGTAAATTGGAATGTGTATAATAAGGTTACAAGTATGGCATCATTGAAAAGTGGGAAACACATTTAGTTGCACAAGTTGACATTGCAACCATGAGCACATGGCGTTATAAATGTTTTAAAAATGAAAAATAAACAAAGATAGAAAGAAACTCATTTTTGCTTCCTAATAGTTTCAAATCATCCCTATAATGGAAAATAGAGATTCCAAGGGTATCAGCTTATAATCTTGCTCAAAGTAATAAGAACAAAGAAGCATGTATATACCATACTTCAGATCACTCAATAACAACCGAGCACATTGCAGAATATGGGAGGATACAAGATGATATTTACATGCCTTTTTTCTTTAATTTCCCCCCCTTGTAACAATTACAAAACCTTGAATAAAGGTAGACTTCAAAACATACATAAATTGAGGCTTGATTAGGGTAAACTTAAGGTAAGTTCTGAGGTATTTACCATTGTTAGGCAGTTCTCACATTTTGGAAACTGGACTCTAAGGGTAAGGGTAGGGTATGTGTGTATTGTTAACTGATGGTTCTCAAAACCACAGAACCTGTTTGGACCCTTGACCAGAGGTTCTAAAAAACTCACAGAACCAGTTTGGACCCTTAAACAGGGGTATTTTGCCTTTAGGTATATCCACACAAATGACTTACCCACAACAACATATATTAATGTGCATGACATAGATTGTAGCCCTTATCACAATTAGTGCAAGTTTCAAGAATATAATTTTGCTGATTGTGAGCTTTGATCAGCTAGTCTATTGAGGACTAGCTTATACTTTGAAACCAAATGTTGGGAAAGTAAAACTCTTCCTTTTGGCCTAAAATAGCACGTGTTGTTTCCATACTAATGAAGATACATTTGGAAAGGTTTTGGATGTGTAATTGTTTAACTATTTATTGCATGTAATACTCAAGGTTTTGGTGTGGATATTTGGAGGGTTGTGATAATTTAATCCTCGAATTGTTGTTTTATTCACCAGGAATGTAAAACCCAGTATTGGTCCCCCTATATATATGGGTGTGTGAAATTTTTTTTACCAGTCTGGAAAACTAGTACCAGATGACCACTAAAAATTCTATACCAGTCTGATCATGTATCATGTATCATGAATTTGTGATATATTGGTATGTTTATTGTTATACCAGGTGTTATATATAATGAAACTGGTATCAAGAATGGTATCAATAAGGAATAACCCATGTTATATTACACACATGCGTGGAAAGGATACTTTCAAAATAATGCTCAAAATTTTAATTGAGATTTCAGATGCTTTCAAGGTGATCTTTCACCCAATTATAGTGTTTAATCTGGGTATCTCAACTTACAAAGGCATCCCATTTTGAACCCTAGTGTGTAGTGTCCCATAGTTCAAACCTTCTCTTAACATTCTTTTCACAAAAAAATTCATCTCAGACTCTAGGCCCTTGAGGGACCCTGAAACCCTAAACTGACCCTACGATGGCAGGACACTCAACCGGGTACTGTCTAGTGGCATAGAGACCCACCCTTGTTGTGTCCTTACTCCTCCATAACCATGATCCAGCCCACTAGGCTAGCACAACCTTGGCTTATGTAGTTTTGACTCTATTAACATCATGTACAACTAGCTCTAATTGGATATACAACAGTCATTAGTGCAAAAGAGCTTTCCACATTACAGCCTTCATGTTTTGCGAACTTCCAGTCTTTCACTTTTGTTCAACAAATCAGCACAATAGAACTCACTGACAAAATTGTCTAAGAACTCTTCCTGTTGTTGAGCTTCTTTTGGAAAAAAATTGTTGTCAGAACTCGCAATCGTTGGTATTGATAATTGTTGGAAGACCAAAGACTAATTAGAGGCTTTGCTGGGCCACCAGCATCAAAACCTCCGAAATTCAAACATAGGATAATAGTATCTTTAGCAATTTGGTGACTGAGTGGGTATCAGACTTTCAGACGAACCTACTCATGGTTCTGGCTTTGAGAATTGTTACCATTTTCAGGTGTAAGATCCCACCACTCTTAAGGAGTAGGCCTGAGAGCCCTCATCTTTTCAAAAAGCCTGGTGAGAGAACAGTTGCCTTCAGACTTTCTTGCTTTCTTGAAGAACAGATGTACAATTTTCCAGTGGTACACAGGTTTCTTGCAGGCTTTGAACTGTGCAGTGCAATATGATTTGAGCTCTAGACACAGAGAGATGGAACTGGTCAATTATATTACTGGCACTTTGTTTGCAAAGCTGCTGTTATCTCTTCAGGATACTGTCCACTGGATTCTCCAATAAAACAAATTCAAACTCCTTGAATAACCTCTAAGCTCACTGCCACCAAAAAGGATGCAACATGAAGCTTCAAACAAGCGCATGGCTGCCTATCAGAGAGTGTCATGATTCATACATCAATCTTTAATTCAGTACAATTAATTCCAATAATTACATTCTTATTTTACTATGGAGTTAAGAGTGTTTTAGGGACATGAAATAATATTCAAAATAAAGGCAAGCACAAATCAAAGCAGGATAACCATGTTTCATGCTTATACTGATCTTCTAATGAACTTGACACACTTCACTACAATTTCACAAATGTGGAGAAAGAAGGGAGGAGCATTGGAAATGCAAGAGCTAACTTGCAATTGATGCAAACTTGAATGCTGGAGCATAAACTGAAGGAGCTGGGCTTGGATGCAGAAGCTTTCAATTGAAGAGCCCACTTGTAAGCAGGAGCTCCAATAATTCAGCCCCGATAAAGGAGCTTGCTTGTAGGTCAAAAGGGGCTCATATGTGATGCAACTGCTAATTTAACAGATCCAAACATAAAGTTCACATCCATGGTATCACCTGAACAGTGAGAAAATCATACCAAGCCTCCAATTCTTTGCATTAACAAAACCTCTTTGTGAGGTGCCTCTCCTCACCATCCACCACCTAACCAACTCTCTAATTTCTTGTATCTGTACTGGATTGATACAATTGCAACTGAGACACCACACAAGGACTGGTTGCCTCATGATCAAGTTAAAACTCCAAATCTGGACCCATAGTGAAAGAAAAGCAGTTGTGTTCGGACAGAACATCAAATGAGACCCCAAACATCTGCATGCTGCTGTAGGTCTAACCACACATGAGATAATGCTCAAAAGTAATTCAATACTGCTAGTTTTTCAGCATACCTCCTAACTATCCCTATCCAGTATGCTCGATAGAATATTCTTCTTCACTGTGAACTCATCCACTTTATTTGGGTTGACAGACTGCACATGACCAGCACAGATTACATTCAGTACTCACATCTACAAAATCTCATGAGCAGATCAACTGAGTTTTTCGTGTAAGGGCACATTCCAAAAGAGAATACAACTTACCCCAGAAAGCAAGCGTGACAGTCGATCAGCTTCCTTCTTCACATATCCATCACCTTTTTCGATTATACTTTTCAAGACCTTCAAGTAGACTTTCCCATACCTGTCATTCAACCAAGTTCTGTCAGGAGGTGATGCAAATGGAAATGCAGAACATTTTGATGCCCACCTCAGATTCACTGTTCCATAAATGCTAGGCAGTCCAATAGGAAGTTGCAGATTATATTTCCGCTTGTGTATGTTAGTGAACAATAGGCCTTGCACACAAGAAGCATGCTTTGAGCAGCAGACATACCCAGCAGCTGCACCTTCCAGCTTGGAGGCTTCCTCTTCTGCCTTCTTTAGAATGTTACTTCGCTCCTCTGGCTTTGCAGACAAAAACTCAGTAACAACTTCATCCAAACTGGAGACCTTCCCAGCCTGCAAACACCAGCATTAGCTCACCATATGCCTGAACCATGATACGAGTAAGGCAAGATGTCAACTAGCATTGCTTTTATAGAAATACAACATTATTAGAGTTCTCAGACATAAGGAAAAAACTTACATTATCATTCAGCCCGCCTGTGGTAGTGCGTGAAGAGCCAGTTCTCTCATTCAAGAAGTCTACAAATCCTTCTAGTGTTCTGCTAGTATCATAGTCCTCACCATCCTTGTTGTTTTTGGGGAAAAACTTCAGAGTAGGATAACCACTCACTCCATACCTGTAAATCAAAAGATGCAAATTTACTTCAGGCAACTGAAATTGGTACAACCTCTGAATGTCAACAGATGAGCCACAATCAAAACAGAGACATTTCTATATGCAAGTCCAGAACAGAGGACCACATACGGAAAAATGAGGGCAAAAAGGCCACCCATCTATGATTCCATTGTTAGTGAATAACCTTTATGATTAGCTGTGAAGAGCAAAAAGATTTGATTCCAAACCATTTGAGAAACAGATTTGACATCTTAGACAGTCCACAAAAACCACCATGGAAAGTACAGAAGAGATTTGAAAAGTCTGCAAAAGGACATACTTTTCACCAAGACCACTGTGTGCATCAGCATCAAGTTTAGCGATCACAACATCCTTCTCACCCTTGTAAGCTGCTGCCACTTTCTCATATACCTGCACATCAGGCTCTCACACTAAATGCCTGGATACTACTGCCTCGGGAAAGTCAAGCCTATCAGAGAATGGGACTTACTATCCAACCTGATCCAAACCATGTGACAGGCTAAAGTTTTGAACTTACAGGGGCAAGACTCTTGCAGTGACCACACCTGCATTCAAGATGACACCCACAAGAACAAACATAGACACCAAATCAGCAATATGTGGGACAACAAATGAATCTGTCTACACCAAATCTCATAGTAGAACATTGACTACCGGACACCTGCCTGCCTCTCAAGGCTCGCAGATAGAATGGTGCAAGGACATTTAAGGTCCGAAAAGTCAAGAATTTCATGAACATACCAAGGTGCATAGAATTCCACTAGAACGTCTTTTGAGGTGTCCAGAACAATTTTGTCAAAATTTGCTGGAGTTAATACCACAACTTCTGATGGTGCTGCTGTAACTTTTCCTCGTGTACCTGCGGAATATTTGGTCATTTTCATTGGGTTCTAGCAAAGTCTTCTGAGAGAATGCAAATCACCAACCTCAGAAAATCCAACTGTTGAACAACCAATAACTGTATGAATATTATGTTCTGATAGACAACAAACCATTATGCAAATCCTCAATTTCCAGTAATGGGAACAACTCAAAGGATTGAAGGATGCTAACCAGCTTCATTGTTAACAAACTCCACCAATGCATCAACAGTGCGGCCACCTGAATAGCTGTACATGACCAAAATTGAAATCTCTTAAGTGCATATGCCCAAAAAACCAAAGATTGGTGCTTAAAATCCACTGTCTACAGTTCATGTTTATGATGCTACCAAATGTAATACCCTAGATGCTGAGCCAAGCTCATCACCAAGAACAGACCCTCAATGCAAAAGTTTGTAACATACTCTTTAGGTTCCAGAGAGCCCTTTGGAAACCACTTGATGGTAGGAAATCCTGTAACCCCAAACTTGGAGCACAGTGGTTTGTGATCATCACAGTCCACCTGGAGCAAACACATACACCACAATATAGCCCAATTACAAACTCCTGGGGATAATTTGGTAGCCGCTAAGGGAAAAACACAACACTCATACACAACATAAAAGTACCCAGCCCCATAAAGTAAGAACCCCACAACAAACAAAAGAAAGAGAAACTACTCATACACCCATACATCTCAAAGGAGGATAATGACATCCCAAATCAAACCTCTGTAGTGGTCAGGTGTAGTATTGTTGCACAGTGTGCTTTCACTACCTAATTGCCTTAGTTGCAGCTACGTGTGGTTGGCCCAGTGAGGGTAGAAACCCAACACAATAGAGTAGAAAGGTTTCACAATACATCTTACAACTGCTATTTTGCTGTGCCATCTGACCTACAGGTACTATGCAGCTGCATGAAAGCAGTATCTTTACAATATTGTATCATGAAGGCACCAGACAATCACAAAGGACCTGATGAAATTTAGTTGAGATCCTAGGCAGATGCTAATGAGAATCTCAAGGCTCAGATGAGGTTTCCCTGTCTCCTCCTAATTCTCAACACTGGTGATCAAACTTTTTCTACCAGATCTAGCTAAAGCCTTCACAAGTGAGAGGGGGGTTAAGAATAAAATGCAGATCCAAATTCAGCTCAATGTTGAACACTCATTTCATGTTCAATATGATGGCCTATATGAAAGGGATCTGAAATCGAGTCTGGATCATTACACCTTTATAGCTACACAAATGAAACAGACACACTGCAACAAGTACACAGAATAACAATAGAAAGTGGACAAATTCCGAGAAGATACTGTCTTTTTTGTGTGTGTGACTGACAGGATAGCCTTGGCAGCAGCAACCAGATAGGGTTGAGAGTGGCGGCTTTTTTTACCTTGGCGATCAAGACATCCTTGTTTGACTTGAAGGCTTCTCCTAGCTTCTCAAACTCGGGAGCCAACTTCTTGCAATGCCCACACCTGAAGAGTACCAGAGCAAGGGAAAAAAAAGCACGATTTTTTTATTATTGAAACTGTGAGTCTGCCAAAAGAATCCATGAAATTAGAACCAATCGACATACAAGAAAATGCAAAAAAACTATAAACCTAAACAAAAAATCACATATCAAAACACGAGCAGTAAAGAAATCACAGATTAAAACACGATCAATGAAGAAATCGCAGATGAAAACACAATCAGACTTTCTTCTTCTCCTCCTGGTCCAAGGTAAGGCCGTTCCTCATGTCAGGTGGAACCTAATCGCAAATCAATCTGAAGCAGAGAACCATTGTAACTGAAACTGGAACATTCTCTCAAAATTCAAAACGGGGAAGGGAAGCAAAAGGAGAGAACGAGAAGAAGCTTACCAAGGGGCGTAAAACTCTACGAGAGCCGCTTTATCTTTCCCTACAGCATCGTCAAAAGTCTTGGCCGTAAGCGCCACCACATGCTGCTCATCTGCTGCTGCTGCTGCTGTAGTAATAAAGAACGGCAACGAAGCTGCCGCAGCTACGATCACCGATAACAGCAACAAAACAACTGATCTCATCACCATAACTACAAACCTTTTTTTATCCTCGCGCGCGATGGCGAACCTCTCGACCACAAAACACAAAAGAAACAACACACACTGCGATTTCCACAAAACGCACAACGAAGTCGCTCGGAACTCAAATAGACGAAGGAAGAACAGAGAACAGAGGACAGAGGCGGGCAGGACTTTCTTTATACATAGCAACTTCTTACTTAACTTTCCACGGTCTCGATTAGCTTGACCGCAGATCGGACAGCAAAGAATTCACCTTACACCGGCCTGAGATCTGCTTACAATGTCGCAATGTGACCAATTGGAAGTAAGCTAGTTACGTCGATCGGCACCTGCATAGCCTATCTATTGTCGACACGTGGATCAGGAATGGACTCAAGCCAAGGACTTGTCGTCACCTCACTTACAAGACTTGACGATTCTCCCCATCCCCCCTCGGCAAGACTTGGGCCTTCTTTGTTTTTTGCTTCGTCTCTTTGCTTCGTGTATGTGTTTTCCTGTACAATTTCCTTTTACTTGGGTGCACCTGTGAGGGGTTTTTTATTAGGTGCAAATTTTCATGAAGCCACCCAAGGAAAATGCTCTGGAAGATGCTCTGGAAAAGAGAGAGAATATTAGACTATTGAAATTCAGAGTCAGAATCTCAGACCAATTGGCTATAACCTTTCAAGGCATCAACATGAATGTGTTAAAATGATCATGTAAGGCTACTAGATCTGATCTGTGCTCCCTGCAACATAGATACCTTGAAGACATTGACATCTGGAAGTACTTCCTCATACTATGTAGTCAGCTTTCAGTAGGAGGTTATTGATGTCAGACTAATTTGTTCACTTCAGCTACAACAATCCTACACCACAAGATGCATGCCAAATGGCAGTAACAGGTAGGCAGTAAGCAAAAGTCTCTGAACCTGAGTGCAAATGGGCATCATAGTGTAGTTGCATCCCAAAATTACAACCCTCAAATACACCTGTGACCTTTTTCTGGCGACACTATAGCCTGTGCTAAGGAAGAACTTTCTCAACTGCCTGCACCTAGCCACCGCTACTTAGCTCTACAGATTCGATTCTCATTCTTAAGACCTCTCTCCTCAATTGCCTGTGCCTAGCCAACCCCAACTTTAGCTCTCTAGATTTGTTTATTATTCTCACCAAGAGGTTATTCAAGACAAGCTTTCTTCTTGATGACTTAAGAACCCTCAAATCTATCTGCCCATCAGCATAGCTCCTCCTCAATGGCTATCCCAACAATTTCATGCACTCTTGATTGAGATACAAGAAAATCATCCCAATTAACTTGTTCCACAGTTTTGAGATGACTAGTCTGCTGACAGCTCCTATGTGACCACCTGTAAGTTTCAGTTTAGTTTCTTCATGAGTTGTCTGTGTGTAGGGGCTTGTGAAGCCAATTCTTCAGGGAAGGGAGACTTCAGAACTGGTTGAAGAGTTCCAACCTTGTTTCATGCCTTGTGTGGACTCGTCCTCTCACATGTTGCTAACAAAATATTGGGGAGAAGCTGAAGCTCAGTTACTCACAGAGGAGTGTTTCTCGTGTGGCATTGCCAGTAATAGGGTTAACCCTGCAAAACACAACAATGACCATTACATGACTGATTATGATGTTATCCAGTGCCATTATAGCTGAGGCACAAAATAACTTCTATAATGAAGGGTTTCCAGGGCCCCCTTCACAAGCCTTTGTTGTAAGGTCTTTGTATAGGCTAATTATAAGGAGTTCAAAAGACAATGGACTGCAATCCTTCTACAGCCCCATGCCTCAACTTTGCTCTGCTTAAATGTGCAATATTTAGCCATTCATTTGTGACTTGTCTATCCCTCCTTTAGGCTGCAAGACACCAACCCAAATAGTGACAAAGGTTGAAGAGTTGCATAAATGCAGGAGGCACATACCCATCTGCCACTTTGCACAAATCCTTTCGCTGGTCATCCCTCCAGTATACTTCAGTAAAGTCTGGCAAACACAACAGTTGGGCTATATTTCAGCACAATCCCAACCAGAAAAAAAATGAAACTTGAATATGTTATGTTTGCACTGACAAAGATTGGAAGTTGGTGATACTTTTGATTGGAACACTGTTATGAGGCAAAATTTGAGAATAATGACTGCTTGTGACATACCAGCACCAGTGATGACAGCACCCTTGAATGAAGTGTTTCCAGTGACTAGTGCTCCTTCCAGATTGGCATTAGTGAGATTGGCCTGCACTTGTGCATGGAAGGCAAAATTAGACCATGACAAAAGAGACCTACCCATTGAGTTTGGTTGGTTTACATACTCTATGTTTCCTGTGGAAACTACATCAACATGAAACAGGATTCCTCTTTCTGTGACCTTGGATTAACCCAACCAGTCTTTACATTTGCACAAGCATAAAACTTGCTGGTTACCTTTTGTGCATTTGCCAAAGAAAAATCAGCCCCTCGGAGATCTGCATCTGATAAGTCAGCCCCTGTTACAGAAAATTCCAATCAGAAGGTCCACCCATCCATGATATACTCTGGATTATTCCCACTTAACACCAAGAAAAGAGTAGTCTCTTGCAGAAAGAAGCATCCATCTCAAGGCACTAAATTTCAGATCCTGGCTAAAGTGCAGACACCTGTTCAAGCCTCTAGTCACTTGTAAAGAATTTGCCTCCAGCTTGTTTTTAAATGAGCAGGATGATGATGATGACCTGTGAGATCAGAGTCAAAGAAACTGGCTCCCAACAATTTTGCTCCCTTGAAGTTTGCTTGGCGTAGAATAGACTGCACACACCAACTGTGTCAAGTTCTATATGCTGACAAGAAAAGTGAAAATAAGGCTAATGAGCTTAGCCACATGCAATTCAGTGGTTCTACAACAACCTGCCTTCTTGAACCTTCCCTGAACCTAGAAAAGCATACAATATAGAAGGAAGCAGACAGACTGCACATACTGTTTTGAAGTCCTGCTTGTTTAGTGTCCGGCCACTGAAGTCCTTTCCTGTTAGGTCTTGGCCCCGTGTTACCTCAGATCCATATGGACCTCCTCCCTGTTTTGCACACAAATAAAGTTTGTCAATGCAAAATCTAGTTGTTCTATTGGGACAATTGCTACTCTCACTAGAGACACTGTAGGTTTTCTATTTTTTGAATTAACATGTACACACCTTGTATGCTTGAGCAGGCTCAGAGTCTGTGTAACAGAGAGCTGCAGCTGCAAGAGCAATCAAACCTGCACGTCCAAACTTTTGCAATCCTGCAAACTCCCAGTTTCGGTCATTGCATGGCGCCTGTGACACCACAAGTTGCAGGACAGCCATCCTTCAATACGCATTGTGTTAACAGAATTCAGCAAAGAGGGTGTGTAATAGAGTAACATGAACTTGTTTGTTACCAGTGATAGAGTATACAACAGTCAACACTGATATAACAGGAGGAGATTTAGGTCTATAGTACATATATCTATGCGATTACATAGGAAACCCACAATAACACTTTGAACGCAACCATTATGTCAGTTCCAGCAAAACCAAAACAAACATGACAAGCATAGTGTGGTTATATCCTCGTGAGTGGCACTCACAAATATCAGAGCATAACCTTCCTCATGAATGGCAGTGACTAACTGCTGTTACTCCCAACTGAATTCATCAGCTCCTGATCATGGGATCATGGGTGTAGACAAATATATAATAATCTGCTAAAGATTTCAGGCAAACAATTATACCAGAATTCATGTCCCGAATTTCTGTTGCATTTCTGGAAGCAACAGGATGACGCAGGTGCGATGTCACCTAACCTTTAAGAGACACAACTAACACCAAAAGCAAATAGAGATTTAGATCTCAAGTAGCATCATGGTCAGTGATGAAGAGGATCAAGCAAAGTAATTTCAAGATGCCAGGCTTTGGTGTATACACCCTAAACCCATCCTCCCAAAGAGATGCACTCAGTGGAACTGATTTCAGATTCATGGTGGGCAGAATATTACTCTATGTGGTAAAGAGCTCCATATGATGATAGAAGGAGGCAGAGGAGCAAACAGAATCGTGAGAGCAAGAGAAAGAAAGCAATGGATGAAAGAAAGGAAAGTGGTAAGAAGAGAACACACAAAAAGAAAAAGCATTGGAAGCTTTGGACAAAACATTTGCCAGCTACTGGAACTTGTGAGTTAGCTCAACTTCTGCTAGCTTCCCACTGACGGACTGAATCAGTTGCCTGCCAATGGCTCCTGGTGCTTGCTTGCATGCAAGCATCCCACGCCGGTCCACCTTCCTCTCATAAAATGCTCCAATGCTTCCAAAGGACTCATCCTATTCTTATCTTGGAAGGGATAATATACCAGAAGAAAAACATAAAGGAAAAAAAGATTTCTGACCGGCTTGTTGTCGTGCTCTTCAGCCGCATCTTTCCAGCGAGGCGCATCCCGCGAGCACTCCAGAGACAAAGAAGCAGGACAAGATGGAGCTACTGCTGACTGCGTCTGTTGCACATGGTTTGAGGATGATACTGAATTGTTCTCAGACGCTGCTCCAGGCGGAATTAGTGCTCTCAATGCAGACAGACAGACGGCGGAAAATGTTGCCATTGAAAATCACTCCCCAAAAAACTCAGGACAAGCAGAAAACCAGAGATGATACTAAGACCTGAACCTCCTTCCACCCTGTGACCGCATGCAATCCTGGCAATTCACATAATAAGGGCCAATTGAACGAAACTCCACTCGAACACGCTTGAGACAAACCACAAACTTAATATCCCTTGTTTCAAAATCTCTGATCACAGGTGATGACGGACGGAAGCCGCCGGTTGACAAAGGGAAACAAAACCACGAACTTCTTTTTCTTCTTCTTTCTTACAAAATCTTTGATATCACAGTTTTGACGACGGAAGGAAGCCTCTAGAGAAAGGAAATCAAAAAAACTTGTGGAAACACGAACAAAAACCTTCTGTAAACCACAAATACTTACCGAAAAAAGAAGCCTGAGATCTCCCAAAAAAAGGAGTGACTCAGGGCTTTGTCAGGTGGCTCTCGGTGACTGGCCTCGCAAGGATAAAGCGATGGGCCACACAGCGATCCGCTCCTACAACACCCACCACCGCACCAAATCCACATTCTTCTCCCCCACGACGACCATCGCTGAAGCGGAAACGCGCGCTGCCTACCTCCGTCCAACGACAAGACCGCCTAATGTTCTGTTCGTTGGGATCGCCTGTTCTGTTCGTTGGGAACGCATGTTCTTCTCATTGGGAACTCATATTCTGTTCGTTGGACACACATTCTGTTCATTTGGAACTCCTGTTATTTTCGTTGGCAACGCACTTTATGTTCATTGAAGACACATGTTCTTTCCGTTGGGAACGCTTGTTTTCTGTTCGTTGGGAATTCATGTTCTGTTCGTTGGACACACATTCTGTTCATTTGGAGCTCCTGTTATTTTCGTTGGGAACGCACTTTATGTTCATTGCAGACACATGTTCTGTCCGTTGGGAACGCTTGTTTTCTGTTCATTGGGAATTCATGTTCTGTTCGTTGGGAACGGATGTTTTGTTCGTTGGGGACACTCCTTGAACCAATAGCCGCCACCGCCCCATAAGAGATGGATAGTACATAGGTGGATGCCAAATACTTTTTCATTGGATTCTCGTTCGCAGATGGATGGAAAGTAGATAAGACATACTTTCTCATTCCCTTCTCGTTTACTGTGGTTTTAGCTCTGTTTCTGTGTTTTATTACTTACAGGAATGATAATACCAAGATGATGTCGACTCAGTTGGGTTTTCATCCACAACTGAGTTGTAACTGGTTTCTCGACTGCATTGTCTAACGTGTCACTTGCTCATTGGTGTAGAGGAGGGTGGTTATATCACATAATGTTCTCCCTTCTCTCCTCCAGTTTTTTGTTTTTACCTACCAAGTCCAGGAACCGGTTATGCCAAGTAACCAGCTAGAGGAGCCAGATTATCGAAATAGTCTCTGTGCATTTGCACCTCAACTATATTCGATAATCCGGCTCCTCTGACCAGTTATCTAACATTGTAATATCTTTACCATTTTGGCATAAATTAATTTATTTTTCATTTTGTCAAACTTTTGAAACATTATTTATTATTTGTGTTGAAATTTTAATAATATCAAAATTTCCATTTTCAAGGACAACAACTTAAAACTAAGATGGTCTAGACACATTAGATTATTCCATAACATTAACAAGAGCATGTCTATTATTTTGTATAACCATTACCTATTGAAAATTTCAGAAATTTAAAAAAAATGCCAAAGTTAAGATTTAAAATTTAATTAATTATTCAGTATTTGTTAAAGTCACCCAGTGAACTACTAGGTTTTGAAAGAAATAAAATAAAAAAATAGAGGATAAAATCTTATTATTTTTCTTAATTAAGCAAAAAGCTTCAACACAAAGAGAGTTGTCAAATCTTAGTAGGACATCCTCATAAACTTTCTATAGAAACAAACTTGAAGCAAACATGCAAGGAAGAATACTCACATACAAAAAATTAAAATATTTCAAACATACGAAGGAAAACAATTACACATAGAATTCTACATACAAAAAGTATGGCAAGAAAAAATAATTTTATTTAAAAAAATATTCTCATTACAGTCCACAAAGGGACAAAGCTTTAAGTACCTCCAAGAAAGAAGTTAGAAACAATGGAATAGGTAGTTAAGCCTAAGCCGAAAAAAATCAGTTTTAAATATACATAGTGTAAACCAGAAATATAAATTGATTTTGGTAACAAGGTTTTCAATAGAATAAAATCGGTAAAAGAAATTCAGTACAGAAAATCAGTTTTGGTAAAATTTCAATAAAATACTGATTTCGATAAAATCAACCTCCAACATCATCCCCGTTCTTAATTTGAATTACATCCCCATAATTACATTTTCAACACTACTTTTCCATAAATGTAACCTTTGTTTCCTCTCCCTTAACATCTACCCCTGAGTCTTCTGTTGTGGCAGCAAGACTTAGTGCAATGGCAATAGGGACAACAATTGTTTTTTTATCATACCGGAATCAAAGTCCCTCCCTCCATATGGGATTCAACCATCAAATTTGCATGCTTGTCCTTGACAATCATGCCTGAAAACGTGTAATCAACTACTCCACCAAAAAAGGCTGGAATAGGTGGAATACCTTTGATTTTGCCAAAAACCATATGTATCACCATAAAAAATCCTAGTACTGAAAGTTATTTTAGGTTCGAAAAGTTGTGAATCCAATGCGACTACCAAATCCACCTCCATCTTCCCACCTTCACTTTACTCTTCACTTCCACATGTATTGAATTCAATGTAGATCTGGAATGGGCTTCCATTCTGCCAAAAATCGAAAAGCGACATCACCAAATGTGGCATCACTCGTCTATAGGTCTTTAAGCATAACTAGTATAGCTCTTCATCTTTCCAGTAGGATTCAAATGCCTTTTTAAGAATTTCACCAACTTGTTCTTTGTACAACTCCCGCTGTTTGGTTTGATTTCTTTTACTGCTCTTCTAATAAATGAAAAGTTATCCCTTCATAAAACCATGTTCCATTTAAGTTGTCGAATTCCTCCATCTAGTGGTGGTAGAGGTCTGCAAGCTCCACCCTTTGCCTCGATGCCTTCATGTACTTTGCTAAGGAATCCAACTCCTCTTAAATAACATTAGGATTCTGCCATATATCTTCCAAATTTTGTTACAATAACCTTTTTTTTTGGTTGATTGTTGCAGTTCCAATTACTTCTTCTACACAGTTTCAATAAATGATTCATTTTGCCCCTCCAACTACTCTACTTTCCTTTTTGTTGAAATGAGCAATTTTTTGGTAAGGATCAAAGATTATTCCGCCACCTTCTAATTGACCTACTCCTACTCCAAAACCCTAGTTGAATTTAGCCTATTCCAAATCAATCGAGCCCAACATCTTATCAATTTTGATAAGACATTTATGGAGATCTAGTAGTTTGTTCCAATAGTTGGAATTTTTCAGTTTTGAACTTTTAAACCTTCTTCCTCATGCCTTCCAAGTTTTACAGCTTGGTTTGCAGATGTTGTATGGCAAGAACATCTTGCCAGTTAGCCTCCTGCAACTGCAGTAGCTGGCTTTTCACATCTGCTACTTCACGCAAGTTTTTTACATCACTTCTTCTACAACGTACTTTTTGGTTATGGCCAACTAAAAAGTTATCAAAATGTTACCCACCATTTGGGCAAACTCTTTCAACCAAAGTAAATGGTCCTCCAAAGTCTTCAATGAAGACAAAACCAAAGTAGCTATGACCATTTTGGTTCCAATAGGTGGAGGAAAAAGTCAACCCCATACCAAAAATGAAGTATCAGGGGTGGTGGTCTTCGATTACCTCACCTAAATTATGTGCAATGGTTCCACTAAAAAGATTTTTCAATGGAATATCCAATTCTAATATATCTCCTATTGAAATTTTCTTTCTTTCCAAATGTGGATGTAATTAGCTAGAAAAATTTGCAAGGGTTTCAGTATTTGCATGCATCAGATGTGTTTCCAGTTGAAGTTTTGCACCGGAAAACTATTCAGTCCAAACCAAACTGAGACTCAAAATATTGCCCTTCTTTTGAAAACTTGATAGTTCTGATGATCATCTTACCAAAATGCACTTCCCTAACAAAGGCATAAGATTCTGGGGACAAACTTGGCCCGAATTTCAAGATTTCAATGTTGATAATAATGTAGGTGAGATTTTTGATTACTTTGAGGTTTTTGATTAAGTGTTCATTGCACCAATTTTTTCAGCATTGTTGCAACCCTAGCCTTTGGCTTGCGACCAAGGCAAGGGTTTGCAAAGGTGCGGGCCAAGAGTGAAGCCTAGGAATCACATTTCATGTTCCTGGGAATGTAGAAGAATGTGAGGGAATGAACCTGCACACTCTCAAGTGGGTTCTCACTTTGAAAGTTGGAGTCCTGAGGGACTTTCGAATTTTCAGAGGGCAATTTCAGAGGTCAAATTCATTGGATTAAAAAGTTCCTTATACCATTGGAAATATCTTGAAATGTAGATGTCTGAAATGGGTTCGCATAACCCTTTTGGGTATTTAAAACATAAAATTTAGCCAAAAAAAGGGCTCCCAACCAATTTGACTTTTGACCATTAAAAGTCAAAAATCACCCTGATTTACTTACACACAAATGGCTTGTGACATATAGTTGGAAAACTCTTGACAAGGGTTACAACTTTGTTTTATACCTCATGTCAATCGAAGGTCTACACAAAAAGTTATGAGCTTCCAAAGTCGTTAGAGTCCCAATTTTGAAAATTTCAAGACTCCTAACTTGGGAGTCTTGGGACAAAATGACATTTCGATGCAGGCCTTCATGGCAAGGCATAAAAAATAGTATAAGTGGGAAGGTGGTGGCTTCTTCAAGTTTGGGTCGTGGTGAGTCTTATGAGTTCATGTTTGCTTATGGCTCATCCGTGCACCAAAAATGCTCCAATTATACATTAACCAACTTATTGTTTGGTTTGTGCAAGTCTGTGTGAATAATTGACCTGCTTGTCACTCGTCTTAGTTCCCCTTTCAAAGCTCTAGCACACCCCTCTACCCTCGAAATGCTGTGAACTAGGGAATGTACCCCAATTCCTTATCCTTGTTGATTTCACCTTTGGATTCGCAGTTAAATTTATCAAAGAATTTGGGGGTGCATCAAACATCCTCCATCTCCTCGTCAAGCTCAATGGGTGCACACCAAAAATGTGTTCCTAGAACCTTGTTGCTTCCTATAGCTTGAGCTTCCAATATTGGTTTGGCAACACCTTCCTCCTTCTCGTTTAATTTTGGTAGGATGAATTTCGAGTCTATTAGAAACAAATTTCAAAGCAAAATGTCTATCGCCTGGATAGCTCCAAATTCAATGATGTCCCTATTTACATCAAGTTTTGTCGATACAAATAGATTTTGCAACCTGTTGTAAAAGTTGTTGAAGACTATAGCAAACCGGTTCACCTTCACCCTTTGCTTGGCCAACACTACAAAATTCATCAATTTATTTGCCATGTAGGTGAGTTGACTGCCTTTCAACCAATTACTTGGATTAATGTTGATAATCCAGTTGCATACATTCCCTTTAAAAGGGAAACCTTCCATCCTTCTCGGTTGACCAATGCTTCCAATGGAATTTTTTTTTGGGTAAATTGATGTTTTTCTTTTTTTTTCCTTCTCTTTAGTCGACTTGGGCGATAATTTGTTAATGCCTATTTCTAATAGGTTTAGCATTTTGGCCATTATATTTTCTTGAAAATCAAAACTCTTACACAACTAATTCTATAATTTTTAGATTGAATCAAGTCATGGCTGGTAGAAACTCCTTCACTAGTGGTCGGATCAAATTCAATTGCATGCCCAACAAACTAGAAATGCTAACATGATGAGCCCATTCTATATCTCTTCTAGTAATCCACCAATGGAATTTCTCCATTTCCAAAAAAATGATATTTTGCTTACTGAAAAAAATCATTACTATTTTTTTTTATCTCCTTTTTTGTCTTCATGGTCAATATCTAGTGCAACATGGCTGTCACTTAGTTTTAATTCTAAACTCTCCCTCCTTTTCATGTTTTCTGCCATCTCTTTGTAAATGCACCCTCTCATCTTCATTAATAAGAAATCGGTATGAATTTCTATAGCATAACAATACTAAAAAAAAAGAGAAAAAATTGAGTGAATAGTTCCATCTTTTATACCAAAGTTCGAGTGCTTAAAAGCAACGCTGATTATAAAAACCATTTAGAAATGTAGATGAACTCATGTCCCCTCAATGTTGTTTCGTTAGTTTGGATGAAGACACAATTAATCAGGATTACTTCGACTATAGAATCTGCTTCTAGCAAATCTAGGATGGAATCTTCATGTGCGAATTCCATATTGGATTAGTTCGTGCCAATTCCAAATCAAAAAGTTTAAAATCGACCCAACTAATTTTGGAGTGGAATCTTTAGTTAGGTTTTCTAAACCAAAATTATTCCTAGCTAATTCCAGGTTGGAATTTTTTGTTGAACCTAAAATTCTTTATGCTTCATCAAAAAGGTGTTTTTCGATGGAATGCCAACTTTTTGGACGGTCTCTACCAAAATCTGATGGACCAAAAATTCCTTCTGGTTTGATAGTTGTGTATTCCAATTTTCCAATGCTAACAACTGGATTTTTTCAGTTTACTCCAATATTCGATGTGGTTTCATTTTCAAAAGAACCATACCAAAAACATTTTTGTGAATCCTCCTTGTTATTTGAATTCCCCTTCTTCTCTAAGATCCCCTTTTGCTCTAAATCCTCCTTGTGTTCCTCCCCCTTTGATGGTAGCTTATAATCCTCTGGGAGTTTTTTCCCAAATATCTATAGGGTTTGAAGTTGTCGATGTTCACCAAAATGGGATTTGGTTCAAACTTATTGATGTTGACAAATAATCTGGTATTCTTGGGGAGACAATACTATATTTTATATAAACCAAACCATCATTTTTTGAACTTTCCGGTGTGTTCTTTTATACCCTCTGGAAATTGAAGAACTATTCCCCCCATAGAAAAAATCTTAATTTTGTGGTCTTGTTGAACCCATAACGCCATGTTCCATTGCCTTGTACTTGTCCGTTTTGTTGCCTCTTGGTAAGTTTCATCCAAGTGCTCCAATTTTTCCATGCAATTGGTTCAAATACAAATGGGAAAATAATTTTAGTCGAGATATGAATTAGTCATGGGCAATAGGTATTCTATTGGCATTAAACGGTAAAGGCCATGAACGAATTGAAACAATGTGTGTCCGGTTGTTACCTTGAATGTTTTGCGGTAAACATACATAACCATGTGCAAGTGTTCATCCTAATCAATGCAGTTCTCATTCACCAACTTAGTAAGTAATGAACCTTAATGATTTTGTTGGTGGATTATGCATGTCCATTACCTTGCAATTAATAAATAGTCGAGGTCGTATGTCGTAACAAACAATGGTTTGTAAAAATTTCAATGGCATCGTTGGTAAAATGTTGCCTTAATCATTTACCAAAGTAAACAGATAGCCAAACCGTGTGAGAATGAATTCATAAATGAATTTTGCTATCACACCCGTTGTATTGGTGCACAGTGCCTTTGCTTCCACCCACTTGGTGGCATAGTTAATGGCTACCAGAATGTATTTATTTTCGATATACCTATTTATGGCTTTGATTAAGTTGACAAAATTTAATCCCCACTTCATGAAAGGTTCTATCAATAATGAAGTTACTTGTTTTGCTATGTTCCCTTCTATTAGATTCCCCATTCATTGATAGTTGTCACAAGCTTGGCAATATTGGAGAACATCCTTGTGCATTATTGGCCACTAATACTTTATGTCCAAAATCTTGCGAACTATGATTTTGGATGAGAAATGCCCACCACTAACTCCTTCGTGCATTTCTTAAAACACAATGGGGGTTTTCGAATCTTCAAAGTAATACTTCAAAACCTGGTCTTGACCTTGACGATGTAATTTGCCCTATACCAAAAAAATTGTAAAGCTCTCAAAGCTAGCTTTTTCTTTTGCTTTGGATTAGAATGAAATGGAGATTTTTCAATAGTGAGGTATTCGGAAATTTTGTGTAATCACACTAGTTGTAAGAGAAAAAACATAGCATTCTTTGTTTAGTCTGGTATTCCATTTTCCTTTATGAAAATCAGGCATTCGGGATATGGCATCTGCCACAAAGTGAAATCTCCTTGCTTCATAAACTATCAAAAAATCATACTCCAAGAAGAGTAGTAGCCATCTTGTTATTTTCCTTGAAACTTGGGGTTTTTGGAACAAGTATAACAACCCCATATGGTCCACATAAAAGATGAATTTGTTACATAGCAAATAATGATGAAATTTATGGAAAACATACACCATTGCAAATGCCTCCTTTTTGGTCATCATATAATTTTGTTCAATGTTGTTGAACAACCGTGATGCATTGGCAATTGATTGGTCATAGTTTTTAGTAAGGTTTTGCACCAACATAACCCGACTACCAAATTAAAAATGTATGTGTGAACATGAAACTCAATGTCCCAATGAGGTGAAATGAAGATTGGTGCATCCATGTAGCATAGTGCTTGATTTCTTTCCAAGCTTATTAACATTCTACCATTCATTCGAATGCTTCTATTTTCCACAATAGCTTGGTAATGGGAGTCATAATGAAAACAAAGTCCCTGATGAAACACTTGTAGTATTGTGATTTTGAATTAAATTTGCAAGTTGAATTTGAAATTTGAAATGGAATTTTTGAAGATTTTGAATTTGTATAAATGGGGTTTTTTTTGGCTAAGGCATAATTGATAGGTTGATTATTTTTTAGTTGTTAGATTTAAGTTTTAATTGACATTTATCTTTTTAAAAATCCTGATTAAAAAAATCATGATGGTCACTTGAACACCAAGGAATCTCCAAAAAATAGTCTTTGTTTCAAAAAAGGAAAAGAAAGTCTTATGACATCATGCAATGTATTTAAATTACAAATATGAAGAAATTAGAACAATAAATGACAAGAAATTAAAAAGTTGCTCATGATGTCGATTGTTCATAATCAAAGAAAATATTTCCACAAAAAACTAATAATCTACATGTAATCATGTTCAATATAATGAACATCAAAATAAATACATTAAACAATTAAACTTAAAAATTTACAAAACTTTCCATAATGTTTAGCATTCCAAATTAGAAAATGTATAAAAAATGAGAATTTTTTTGAATAACATTATCTTTGTACAAATATGTGGACAATATTCATGTTACAAATTCAGTCATAATTAATTATGACTGAATTTGTAACATGAATATATATATGAAAAAGAAAGTATTAAGGAGATTGCCAAACATTTATGTTATTATTGTCAAAAGTTGTGTCATGCATTTCAAATATGTTACATATTTAACACATACATGAAAAAAAATTAGTGACATCATGAAAAATGTAGAATTACATGATTATGATTTTATGTAAATTTTAATACAACTTTCCCAAATTTTAACACATACACACTATTGATTTTTTCACAAAATTACCCCACTTGGCACGACAAAAAAAGGGTCTAAAAAGGCCCCAAAGGATGTTTTTCAAAAAAATCACCAAATTTGCTAGATTTATAAGGAAATATTTTTTGAATTCATCATATTTAGACGAAGGTAGTAGCTAAGTCACCAATTGTAGATTTGTTTAAATTTTTTTTTAAATTGTCCCCCGGAAATTGTCAACATTTATTGCTAGATCATCTTGGGGATCCTCACCACCAAGCCTATTTGAGAAATTTGAAAAGAAACTCTAAAACACACACACATGTCCCTATGCACAAATATCACAAATATCATAAATTTAAACAAAATTCCATAACTTCAAAAAACACAAAAACACACAAATTTAAAAAGAAATTAAAACAAGTTATGTATATACATGTGTGTGACCATGCATGTACATACACACACAAATGCACATATACACATACAAAATCATAAAAATTCACATGTATGCACAATATACACATATCTACATATACATGCTAATTACAATGCCAATGGGAATACAGAGGCAAGCAAGGCCTACATCTCATACCACTTGTTGATTAAGCATTATACATCTTCGAAAATTACAAAGGTGGCATTAATGTAACAAAGAAATCCTTCATGAAATTGTGAATGTGATTGCAAGTCAATCTTATGAGACAATATTCACTTGATAATAACTATTACAATTATCATCAAATATTTAACCTTCCTTAATCTCCTTTTAGTTTTCAAAATCATGGAAACGAAATATGAAATTGCGTATGTGAACATAATACAAATGGTTTGTTATTCCATAGTACTGTCCATACATATCATTAAAATGTCAACTATTAAAAAAGCACCCAAATTGGAACAAATCATCCATGAACATTTAATGAACCTTAAATTTGTCTAATGTGGGTTACTTGTTTATTCTTTACATTTCACCTTCGAAGAATTTCATCTAACTTGAAATTCTTGTGACAATGCCAATTTGAAGCCTTGTAATTGTAAGGTAACATGCCAATATAACATATGACAAGGTCAATCAAGAAATGGGAAATAATCCTCATGCAACCAATCCACAATGAACATCAACACTAACTGCCCAAATTACAATCCTCTTTGAAAAACTTGGGTGGCCATGTTGATAAAGAAGCATGGGAGGTGGTGATGGAAGCCTATTGACCATGACTTAAAAACAAAAACAATCTAAATGTAGGAAGATATACAACAGCAGGCATAAAAGTGACCCAAAAAGTTACAACTTAGTATACAATGAAAGTTAAAGTTAGCCCAAAAAAAAAAGAAAAAAAAAGAAAAAAACTTATAGAGATGAATACACATTGGCCGTAACAATAAATGTATTACACAATAGAGATTATAAAGAAATGCAAGATGAAATGGAGTTACAGAAAACTAGAAAGAACAAGACAATAAAAAACATGGTTGTGGCTACTAAGCAGGGGAGGGATGTTTATGAGAGACAACTGTGAAGACACTGGTTTATGGTGCTTCAATCTGACTTGGCCCCTAGAAGGTACAGTTGCCCAAAGTTGAATAGTCCAAAATCTGGATAGTTTGGTTTACAACATAGAGGAAAATGTAAGAAGCCACCAGGCTGCCATAGCCTGTTGCCCATGCACACATTTCCTGTCTTGTACCTGCAGTGTAACCCAGCACATGGGAAACACAAACCATCATGCCTCTTCTCAATGGGACTGTAATAAGAATGGAAACTTGAAGACACAATGTCATTATGGATCCACTACAACACAGGAGACAAATCTTCCAAACAAAATACTTTCTTGCAGCTTCTTGCAAAATTGTACTTGGATGGTGCTATAAGCTGCATAATTCCTGTGTTTCATGAATCATAGAAGATAATAGTATCTGCACTAACCACTATCTTCCCAATGACATATTGTAAAAACGAAAATCTTAGAAAGCAATAGCATATCAGTTCTAAAGCACAAGCTAATCAGCATGAAACTCCCATGCTGTAGTAAATACTTGATACATGCTGCAGAACATTTCATCCATAGTTCATAAAGGGTCAGTTTAACCAAATCTGTACTACCGCTATCTTTCCTATGACAAATGAAACTATTCTTCTATTGGGATCCAAATTCATCAGTTCCAAATAGCATGTTAATCAACTGGAATCCCATGCCATATCAACTACTTGTGCCATGAACAACACATAAAAACAACCCATGAAAAACAAGATGTTAGTGTACGTCTGCCTGTTTTGACCAAATATCTGCAAGTATGCCACTGGCACATCTCAACAATTGCCCTTTTAGCCATCATACAAATGCAAATCCCTCAGGAATGGCTTTAACCTTGCAAAGCACAATACAATAGTTGACCAAGGTGGCCACTAACTGTCATGTACACTTCTCATTTTTTACTAGTAAATCAATCTTGAGCAGCTCATCATATCTATGAGATTGCAGACAAAACTTGACAACACTTTGATGGTAACTCTTGTCTCAGTTGCAGCAAAATCAACGCTGAGAACAAGGAGTGCAGTCATAATCTTATGAGTGTCACTCACTCAGTGTCTCAGTGTCAGACCCTCACTTTCATCATGCATAGCAGTGTCAAGCAGCTAGGAATCCCCAGACTTCATCAGTTCTTGACAGTGGATGTAGATAAGTATATCAAAATCCACCCAATATTTTAGGCTAACTGTACACAACCATCCGTATCCTGATTTTCTGTTGAATTTCCAGAACCAACAGGAAGACTCAGTTTTGATGTTGGCTATGACTTAAAAGACTCAACACTCTTGAGCAGCTCATCACCACAGTTTGCCACTGAAATGCAACTGACTTGATTGATCGAGATGCAAATTGGCCATTAGCAGCATTTGGGTACCCCACATAAGACCTAAAAATTGTCTACATTTAATAAATTGAAGGTGTTGGCTTCATTACTAGCTAACTATACAACACAATGTTTGGACCCTCACTTGCAACAGTTGGAGACAGGCCATGACCTCCTGTTGGACCACTGTCAAGGGAACCAGACTTATGCAATCCAACATCCTAAAATTCTGACCCAAGGCACCCTACAACAGTGGACACTACAAGTCCACAGCTCATAAGATGCCTTGTACCAGGAAAAAGGGTCTCTTGTAAGCAACCAATGAGATAGCTGCCCCAAGGAAAGATTGTTTACCAAGGCCATGAGCAGCCAATACCTAGTAAAGTAGGGATTTCCTTCCAAGATGGTGCATCAAGAGCAGCATCCAGCACTCTGAACAGAGGCATCGCCCCTACCAGTCCCTGCTCCTGTACCAGCTCCACTCCCATAGCCCACCTTGATCCCATATGACTGCCAGCCCACCATCCAGTTATACACTAGACTGTGAATGCTGTTCCAAATTCTCTCTCTCATGATGAATGGCAAAACAAGAACAATAAAAGAACTCTTTACTGCTCCTTGTGACAGGATAGCTGCTTTTACCAGAAAATGTGAACACCCCCAAATTGAAGAAAGACCAGAAATCCTATGCTCTTGAATGAAATTGGATGTAGAGAGAGAAGACATAAGCTAGAACTGATGTGACTGAGAGTCCTTTCTCCTGGGGAAGCTAGGGCTTCCCAGGATACACTGATCCACTTCAGGGAGAAGTAATCCTTAATAATCCAAGACAAGGAGGGTGAAAGAAACATTATTAGAAAAGACTACTGCACTAAGTAAGTGTGGCACCTTGCACATAACTCACCTCATTAGAGACATCAAAGATCCCCTCCTCAATCTTGTGATAAATCTTCGCAGCTGTGTTGATAAATGCCTGGCAAAGAGCACAAGGTTAAATTTCCATCACCAGTCCATACGTGCAATAAAAAATTGCCTGCATAGTACTGATGACCAAATACACATTAAAACTCACATCTTCCACATTGTGAGCTGTCTTGGCAGATGTCTCCATGAACACCAAACCATTCTCCTTCGCAAACTGTTCACCTTCCTCTGTGCTAACTGCTCTTCTGTGGGCCAAGTCACTCTTGTTGCCTATAAGCATGATGGTCATGTTGGAGTTGGCATGCTGCCGTGCATCATCCAACCAGCTTGCCAAGTGGTTGAAAGTTTCTCTCCTGCATATCTAACTGTTTCTGATAAGTTGCTGTGCCAACATCTTAAGGCTGACCAGCAACTAAAGCTGCATAGAAGCTGTGAACACACACAAAACATATCATACACTTGATACCTGGTGATATCATACACCAACAATGCACCTGCTGCTCCTCTGTAGTATGATCTGGTGATAGACCGAAAGGACTCTTGCCCAGCCTGTTCCAAATTTGAAGGAAACAATCACCACTTCTAAATGAGATAACCACATTCCTTCCCTCCAGCAATCCACCTGAAACACCCTGATTCACCACATCTCCAGGCAAAACAAAAACCCTAAAATTGCACCAAAGCACATTAGTTTCTGTTTGTTAGAGTTCATATTTGAATACAACTTTACTACCGTGTCCCAGATTTGAAGCTTGATAGGCTTATTATCAATAGTGATCATCCGTGCTCCAAACTCCACACCAATGGTCAAATCATGCACAGGCTGAAAGCGCTTGTCTGTAAACTGCAACAAGAGGCACGATTTACCCACCCCTGCACACCACAACGGGTCCACAACTTTAGGACCTTCTCCTGATCTTCTATACAGCATCTATAGAAGTACGTACCCCATTTCCTTCCAACAGACAAAGTCCTGTTCATGGTATGAACTGGCCCCATGCTCCCTGGACAAGGAAGGATGGTAGACTATGCTTCTGTATGTACAGTTAAATCCTGCATCATGAGGAGGTATGCTAACCAAAGAATCCTGGTCTCATTCCAAGCACTGCTGGATAGAGACGTACAACGTCGACAAAGAGCACATAGCATTCTGCTCGGTTTTCTACGCTACATCTTCTACAGGGCATGTATCTCTCATCACTCTTGGAGGAACCTCTAACAGTGCTGCTCCGCAAGAAACAAACTGCACAACATATTGAAACGGATCATACGATAACAAAAGACAATCAAAGATCTCATGTCGAGTTCCATCAGATCTTAATATCGCAATGGGAAAAAAATCGATCCAGAAACCCGAAGAATCAGTAATCTCCAAGCTAAAACGAATCCCGAAGAACCCTAAGTCTCTTTCCCATACACGATCCTATAGAAAGCCCGCCAAGACGGCTGATACACATTCCAGAATCTCAAGCGCTCCAAAGATCGACAGAACAGAGAGACAGAGAGAGACAGAGAGAGACATCTTCTCATCGTCATCATGTACAAGAAACGGAAACATCAGGGTCTTGCAAAAAACTTCAAAGAAAAACCCGGCAATATGATTAGGAGCAGCAACGAACCCATGTCTCCTATAATAATATACTTAAACAAATAAGCGTATGACATTCTTGCTCTCCTCCGCCGACTATTCCTCGCTTGGTTTTTGTTGTTGTATTTCCCGCTTCACGATCAACCAAAAAAAAACTTCAGCAAATGCGCTCCAGTTTCCGCAATTCTGAACCAAATTCCGTGATTCTTGTGGCCACCGATAGCCGCGGCTGTAAGCTATTCGACGGGAGACGAAGAAACTGGTGGCAATTGTTGTGGCCCGAGGATGATCGGAGCTTTTGTAAGATTGCGCAACAAACAAAAAATTTGAAAAACAGCGTAGCTGTTGTGTTGTTGTGTTTGTCGCTTTGTCTTCGCCTTCTTCACACGCATCGAATGGTCGGAGGCCGACGCGTGGACGCGTGAAGGCAGAAAAAATGAAAGAGTGAAAATGTAGAATACATTACAAACACAAAACGTACTGCGGAATCGTCAAGCTCAAAACGTATTGTGGAATCGTCAAGCTCCTGCCCATTATGCTGTGTAAAAGGGCGAGACCATTCCACTACATTAAGGTCTGGGGTGAGCGGCCCCAGCAATTTTTTGCTGGCTATATATAGCCAGAAAGCTATATTAAGATTTAAAAGTTTTAAAATCAAGTGTTTTTTGAAATTTTTCAATAGCCATATTTTGACCAAAGTTTAAGAAATCGCCAGATTTCTATACGTGGTTCAAGTAGGTAGCAAAAAAAAGGGCGGGGAGGGGGATGGTTAACAAATTTTATTTTCCTACCTAAGTTTTAGCCATATTTGGCTAAATCTGCCTGTAGATCATTGCCAATCTGGGGGTAGCCTGTATAGGCACTAATTAATTTTATTTTTTGAATTGTTGAAAATTCTGAAAATTTTGTGCATGGAATGCCAGAAGTCTGAATGCAGGTCTCAAACACAATAGCTTTTGTTACTTAGTATAATGTCAAATATTATTATTTTTCCTGTCGAATATAAATGACCAATTTTTTTAATTATTTGGCATCTTCCTGCTGAACCTGCCTAAGTACTATGGTATTATGAATGTGTATGATCATTGGAAGATTACATCATATAATGTGGTCAAAAAAATGACATAACCTGCCACCCCAGACATTAATGTTTTTGGGAGAGTTCAAAACTTGTAGTTTTTCTCTTTTCCATATTGTGAAGTAGCCAGCCAAACTGGGGATCATCAACAAGAAGAATTAGGCAAATTTGGCCATATACTTAATTTGAAAGTAAATTAAAAAAAGAATCCTTTATATTTTGGCTACCTGTTGGAAACTTGTATAGAAATTGGGAAAATTTTCAAATTTTTTTTCTCAAAATCTGGTCAATTAGGGTCATTTTTTTCACAGAAATCCTCTGTATGTGTTGAAATAAAAATTTCCAGGCCAGAAGAATTCGAAATTCTCCCCCCTCCCCCCCCCAAATGCACTATTCAAACTGGAAGATTAGTGTTATTAGGTCTTAATTATGTTTATACAAATTTGAGGTTTTTGTAGCATAAATCAACATTTGGGTATTATTGTGTAATAAGATGTGTTGAAAATTGAGGTTTTGTACAAAATGTTTAAAATGAAGTTTGGATCAGTGTCATTTAGTTATATGGTGTTTTGGTGGGTGTGTACCATGGTATGCAACTTGGGCATACCCAAGTATGTAGAATCTGAATTCACTTGTGTCACAAACTTGCCTCTTCCATGTATCTATGCTTTTAAACATTTTAACAATGTGTTCAAAATTAAATATTAGTGAAATGTTGATATGATGTTATGATATCAACGTTGTAACATTGTGAAGATTGATCATTGTTTTACAATATTGTTAGAACATCATATTAATAATTGATCAACTTTTGATCTGCACTTAACTTTGAACACATTGTTAAAATGTTATAAAAACACAAATACATGAAAGCAACAAGTTTGTGATGCACTTGTATCACTTTGTAATGAATTGGAAACATACTAATTCATCATTTGCCTTCATTATGTTATCGTTGCACTTGATCATACCTGAAGCTTTCCTCTTTTGACAAAGTCCTATTCACATATTGTGGGTGAATTGTTTTTTGTGCTTTCTTGGTATGTATATGTCAAGTTTAGTGAAATTGCGTGCCATCATGTACTCTCCAATAGAACAACTCCTACAACTTGGAGGTGAGAGACAAAACTTTTTTTTTCTGGCGAAGTTCTATTGATGATCCTTCAAGATGGCGTCTATCTCCTCCCTCCAGTGGCACTGTACCACAACTGCTTGTCAACTTCATAACATGCTTCTTGTTGTACATCTGTACCCTGCATATAAATAAGCTTGTCACACTGAGCGTTCGTCCATGTCATTCTAGAAACAGCAGCCAATTTCCAGCCATTAAGGACTAGCTACACATGCAAACATAATCAACTTGTGAAGAGTGCATAAACTTGGTGAAATGAAACTAAACCAGATGTGACAAAACACATTGAAATTGTAAGTACGGAACAGGATTTAAAAAACAAGATATGGTCGGAGGAGCAATCAGGACCAGAACCCCTACCAGAAATTTGCCACTGAAGGCATTGATTTCACTACAATACTTACAACAAATTCCCAAAAGTCTATGGAAGAATAGGGGATTGAATTGCCGCTGCCAGCACCAGAAAAAAATCGCAGAATCTGAAGACGAGACACAGAAGTCGGGGGAGAGTCAGATGTCACAGTATTACTTGTGTTATTGGCAAGGTCATCCTGCAGGGTTTATAGTGGAATCCACAATGCAGCATTGTTGCTTGCTTGCTTCACAACGGTTCTCACACCATGCAAAAACTCCTTGTGTCTCGGGACTTCCTTACAAATGAAGAAAACTGCCCAATCAACAAAGAACAGCACTGCTGGAAACAGGATGCATCCTCCGCCTATTTGACTATAAGCACTGTTGTGGAGCCTTGATTCTGTACCCCCAAGTAGCAAACCCCAACCCCCAACCCCAAAATTGCTACCCTGTTTCCTCCTTTGGTTCCACCATAGTACCATGGCACCTTTCACACTAATTTATAATATTTTTTTAAATGTTGAAAATTTCGATTTTTTTCTGCAAACAACAACATTTTGTGAAGGAAATGGAGAATCTTTTATAATGTTTCAGATTATTCTAGTTTTTTGGCTCGGAATTATCAAAATAATGTATTTATTTGACATTGGAATGTTTGAACTTGGCATGGTGCTATTGGTATTTGATTTTGTGTATATTTTAAAAAGGTTGCAATTTGTGTGTGTGTCTGTGAGTTTTTTTTTTTCTATTTTGTCCTGTAGCACAAGTTGTGGAAACAAGTGGACAAGTTGCACCAAGTTGTGACTTGTGGGTGTGTGTGTTTTTCCATTTTAATTATAGCCTTCTGTTTTTGTGTGTGCATGCTTTTGCTTTTAAAATTGTCCTTTTGCGTGTGGTTTTGCTTTAAAAAAATTTGTTCGCATGTACTTTTATGTTTTGTGACTCCTTGTGGGGTTTCTTCTGACATTCTATGACAAATACTATTTTGGGATTACCAATGGCACAAAACTTTTGTGGGGTTTATCAAATACTAAAAAATTTCAGTTTACCTATGGCACAAACCTTTTGCGGGGTTTGTCAAATACTATTGTCCCATTACCAATAGCCCAAACCTTTTGCATATTCCAAGTGTGGGGTTTGGGGAATGCTATTTTCAGATTACCAATCGCCCAAACCTAATACAAGGACAACTGTTGGACACATTCCCAATAGGACACTGAACAAAAGAATAGTCTGCAACCTCTCACCTACAATCCTTTGAGAATAGTTCATGAGCCCCAACCAAGCTGTGAAGATCTCTACTTTCTGGTTTTCCATTCATCAGGAAAGCACTAAAAATTGCTCACCTTCCACAAATGGGCGTTTTGTTTTGCACAGTCAAGTCTGGAGTTGCACCCCTATTTGACAAGATTAGGGGTTTGAGTATGTCCCCTTAAATGTACAAGTACTTATTAAATATTAGCCTACCACAGTAGTACAGGGCACCTTTCAATCCTTGCCTGCTGATTAATAAATTAATATTGAAAATTCCATGTCAAAAAATAGAACATTCCTGAATACCTATTCAAAAGATTCTCAATTTCCATATAATTTTCTTTTTGTTTGAAATTTTTTTTTGTTGAAAATCTAAACATTTGTAAAAGTATATAATTAGTCTTGAAGCTGGCAAGATACCTACTACATTATTTCATTTTGGAGAGCTTTAGTGACAATCTAAGGAGCAACACCTTAATCTATGGTGCAAGCCACTGTGCACCATCTGAGGGCTCTTACAAATCTCGGTCTATAGTACCATAGTACCTTTTCAGGTTTGGCATCTTGCTGTTGAATAATTATTTTATTTTAAAAAATTGATTTTGATGGAAAAAAATATTTTAAATTTTTTTTGGATAAATTTTTATTTAAATGAAAGAATTCACATGTTCTTCATCACCAATGTTATGTGCAAACGCTTTGTATCATAACACAAGTTTTAATTCCAGAACCTTCTTTTGGAGAAAATATTGCACTAACCACTGACATACCATCAGACACTAAAAAACAAGATTTATTTTAAAATTTTATTGCATACACAAAGTCAAATAAATAAATAAAATTAAATTTTGCGATAGAACAACAGAGCTCTCAGCAGGGCTGCACTATTAAACCCATAAAAGGTGTTGATAAAACAATTTCAACTTCAGTAAACAATAATTTTTTAAATTTCTAACAAGAAGGGACCTTAATTTCCTAAAATTTTGGCATTTAAAAAAATAATATATTTTTTGCCAAAGCTGAAAAGGTATTACAATATTGACTTTTGAACACACCATCCTAGTCCAGGGGGCAGCTTCAACATATGTATTTTGAAAAATCCCTCCATAAAATCTACACATGAAATTTATTTTCCAAAATTTAATGCTAAAAGACCTTAAGTTTTGGTGTTCATGACATATTGAAACATAATATAATGACTCTGGAAGTCTCCTCCTACTCATGGTGTAATCTATTGTTCACATTCAAGCTTCGAATACAATGACCAGACTTGTATCAAATCCCATGTTCCCGTACTACAGTCATGGATGAAGTCTCATAAGTGAAATTTGGATGATTTTCATGTATGGAATAAAATTTCAGATAGTATGTCATGGACAATCTTTATTTCATCCTGAAATTTCTTGAAACTTGATCCAGGAAAGTTCATCCATTGAAAATTCCTGAATGATATCTCATGTATACTCGTCCATAAAACTTGGAATGCAATTTGCTTAACTATTTTGACAAGTTCACTTTACCTGCTTCCAAATACCACTTTGCCAAATCTCAAAGTGTACTATGTTCAATTGTCAAGTTCACCAAGTTCCCAAATGCCACATGTCACTTCTTTCTCTCTTATTTCTTTGACTTGATGCCTCTTTGAACCTTGAGAGGGGCCCTTTCATTCAAACATTCAAACTACCCTCTAGGTTAATTTTTTCACACATTGAGAGCAAATTGAGAGGTTTCGAGTTCAAATTTCATGTTTTCCTTTATATCCATTTTTATTAATGTTGTGGATTTGAAGCCATCTTACTCAAATGAAAGTCCAACCATTAAATCTTAGGATGAAATAAAGTTCATCTATAAAATATCATTTATAATTTTATTCATACCTATTAAGTATATGTACCTAGTGGCAAAATTTAGTGGAAGAGGGAAAATAAATACAAACACAAAATGACCTTTTTTTTTTTCAAATTTGTGATGTACTATGTGGGTTGGTGATTACCCACAAGAGGACTTAGCCAAATGTGGCTATAGGTCAAAGAGGAAAGTGGAAACTAGTACATTAGGGTGACATGCTAGAACCTATTGTCTAAATACAGTGATTTCCAAAATTTCCCCTCTCATAATGTGGCGACTTTGGGCCTTTTTTTCTTCAAAAAGATGTCTTTGTGTACACCTCCTATTTATAAAAATCATCAGTTTGTGAAGATTCGCCAAAAACAGAAGCACTGTTCAAAATTTGCTATGTTTTTTTCTTCTTTGATTTTGTGAGGTAGCCAAACTTGCAATCACCAACAAGAAGATTTAGGCCATACACTCGTTATGAAAGCAATTGGTTTAGAGAAGAATCCTTTATATTTTGGTTACCTGTTGGAACTTTTTGTATGAATTTGGCAAAAATTGAAAATTTGGGTCTTTTTTTTCACATAGATCCTTTGTATGTGTCCAAATCACATTTTTCAGGTCAAGAAATTTCGAAAATTCTCCTCCGAGAACAACTGTATCACTATCCCACACCCCGGAAAATAACAAGCATCAAATTAGTGATTTTGTGATTTTGTCATTTTCCTGACAAACAAATATGGAAAATTTTGGTTCTGTTTTTCTATTGCAAATTAGACTTATTTTAAAAATGATTTTGGAAAAAGCCACCAAATTTTGTAGTTTGCAATACAAATGTCATACAAAATGTTTAAACAATGAAAGCTCTGTGGAACAACCTTTTTTTAACTAGCAAAATTTTGCCAAAAAGTGAAATAAAAAATTACAAGAATGAAGTGATTTTGGAGGGTCCGCCTAATGGGTCTCTCTGGCCCCACAACTGGCGTTAAATAAAAAGTAAAAAAGTAAAAAGTAAAAGTATAAGTTCTTATTTCTCTTTTTTTTTTCCCCCAATGTGGCAGAGTGGCAGTTTTTACTAACAATATTTACTATGAGAGCAGATCTTATAGTGAAGTTGTTCCAAAATCCTTCTATACCATGGCTACCTACTGGAGTGCCTAAGGTAGAAATCTGGCAATTTTTTTGTTTTTTTTCGAAATCTGGAGAATTTAGGTTATTTAAAAAAAAAAGAAGTCCTTTGTTGATGGACATCCCCCCCCCAAACTTTCGAAACCGCCTACCTTTTCTCTTTCTCTTTCTGGCGAATTTTCGCACTGTGGCGACAAAACAATTTAGAAAATTTCTTTTTTAAAGTTTAAATTAGAAGAAATTGCGAAATATGTGGAAAAATTCCCCAAAATTTAGAAACCACAAAATTGAAAGAAGAAGAAGAAAACGAAATCTGCTTATGCTACATAAAGAATTTGGAGGGTCTATTCTGCACAGTTTTCAAGCTTCTTAGAGTGCAAAAGATGGTCTTTGCGAAAAAAATTGCCGATTTTGAGTAAATCAGACCCCTATTTTGAGCAGAATCTGCCCTTAGAAAACCGTTTATGCTAGGGAAGGCGCCCCTTAGGGCACATTCTGCAGCTAGTCGGCCTTCAGTAGGATGCAGAATGCGCCCTAAGGGGTGCCTTCTCTAGTAGATAAAGATTTTCCTGTAAGAAAAAACTCTGCACTGCTGAATAATAAACGACATGGAAATAACAAATCCAAAAGAAAGACAGAAAAAAATTATTCACCAATTTAGTCAAGACCAATGAGCTCAACATTCTTGCTGCTGCTGCTGTTTAAATCACAGCAGATTATTCTGTGCTCTTTAGCAAACTGCAAAGCCAATGGCTCTGTGCCAAATCCCGCCACCAAAGCCATCACCAAGAATTCAGGACCCACGGCCTTCTCCCAATGTTGAGCTCTCTTTACTGCTTTTTCAACGTCTTCTATTGTCATAGATAGAGGGAACACAGTTGTGACACACACAATGAGAACGGGTTGAAAGGTCCCTGGATGCACACCTTTCAACACCAGATCCACTCTGGAAGCATCTTCCGACTCGTCTTTCGACAGTGTGTGGTTTGATGTCTGCACCTCAAGCATGAAATCTACAGTCTCGGTTGAAAGTGCCTTTGGATTCAAGCAAATCGACTCCAATTTTCTAGCAGTTGTCACAATGATGTCTTTTAGGACACGGATTGCGATTGCATTCACCTGCGGATATGTCCATATTTGTGTAGTCACGGAAGAAGAAGTTCTATGATGGTCCTTCAAGATGGAGTCTATGTCCTTCCTCCAGTTGCACTGTAGCAAAACTGCTTGTTGACTTGATAACATGTTTCTTGGACATGTGTGCCCTGCATATCAATAAGCTTGTCACGTTGAGCATTCATACATCGTTCTTGCAACGACAACCGGTTTCCAGTCATCAAGGACTGGAGGCGCACGCAACAAAACACATTGAAATTGGAAGAAGATAACGGGGTTTGAAAAACAAGACCTCGTTGGAGTTGCAACGAGGGATAGAAACCATACCAAAAATTTGCCACAGAAGGCATTGAAATTTGAACTTCAGCTTACAATATTTACAACAAATCCTCAAAACTCTACACAGGAATACGGGATTTACTTACCAATGCGAGCATCAGAAAAGAACTGCAGAATCTGAAGATGAGAGACCGAAGTTGGGGGGGAGCTGGATGTCAAAGTATTAAGCGTTGCCGGCAAGGGTATCCTGCAGCCTTGTTTGTAGTGGAATCCACAATGCAACATTGTTGCTTGCTTGCGTCACAACAGTTCTCACACCATGCAAGAACTCCTTGTGTCTGAAGATTTCCTCACGGTAATCGAAGAAAACTGCCTAACAGCAGCACTGCAGAAACAACAACAAAGAATAGCACTGCTTGAAACACTATGCACCCATCCCGTGTTTGACCTAAGTACTCTTTCGTACCCTTTGATTCTGCACCCCAAATAGCAACCCACTCCCCAATTTCTACCCTGTTTCCTCCTTTGGTACCATGGCATTATTTTCAAAAATGTTGAAATTTCCCAAAAAATATGTAATTTTTCAAGCAACAAAAAATTCGGAGCTGAATTAAAGAAATTTTAGAATATTATTCCAGAAAATCTTAAGCTTTCAATGTGAAATCTCGGAAACAAAATGATTATTTGACATTCAAATGTTTTAACTTGGCATGCTACTATGGTATTTGATTTTGTGTATGTTTTTCAAAAGGTTGCAATTTGTGTGTGGTATGTGTGTGTGTGGGGGGGGGGTTTTCTTTTTGCAATTTTGTCCTGTAGCACAAAGTGTGGTACCAAGTGGACAAGTTGCACTAAGTTGTGACGTGTGTGTGACTTTCCATTTTAATAATAGCCTTGTGTGAGTGGTTTTGCTTTAAAAAAATTGTATTCAAGCACTTTTGTGTGCTGTGACTCCTCATGGGTTTCTTTTGACTTTCTACGACTCTAAGAATAGCATCATTGAGCTCTCTTCGTTAAATAATGTTTGTCAATTTCCTCTCCTCAAGTACTATTTTTGGATTACCGATGGCCCAAAGCCTTGTGCAGAGGTTGTGAAAACCTTGTGCCGGGTTGTCAAATACTCTACTTGGATTATTGGATTACCGATGGCTCAAAACCTTGTGTGGAGTTTGTCAAATACTCTTTTTGGATTACCGATGGCCCAAAACCTTGTGTGGAGTTTGTCAAATACTCTTTTTGGATTACCAATTGCCCAAAACCTTGTGTGGAGTTTGTCAAATACTCCTTTTGGATTACCAATTGCCCAAAACCTTGTGTGGAGTTTGTCAAATACTCCTTTTGGAGTATGGATGGCCCAAACCTTTTGCATATTCCAAACAAGACTACTATTGGACACATTCCCAATTGGACACTGAACAAAAGAATAGTGCACAACCTAGTCCACAATCTCTCAGCCACAATCCTTCAAGAATAGTGGATGAACTCCAACCAAGCTGAGAAGATCTCCAGTACTTATTAAAATACCAGGAAGACTGCAGTAGTAGTACGGGGAACCTTCAACACATGTCTGTAGATTAGTTAAATAATTATGAAGATTAAATGTCCAAAAATTGAACATTCCTGAATATTCAAAACATTCTCATTCTCATTCAAACTTTTTTGTTCTTTGAAAAATTTGTATTTTTGAAGATCTCAACATTTCTAAAAATACTATAATTAGTATTGAAGCTGCCAAGATACCTACTACAGTTTCATGTTGCAGAGTTCCAGTGACAATCAAAGGAGCAACACCTTAAAAATATGGTGCAAGCTATCATGCATTATAAGAGGGCTCTTACAAATGTTAGTCTAGTATCAACCTTTAAACGTATGATCCTCAGACAGGGGGTAGCTTCAACACATGTTTGTTGAATAATTAATTAATTCAAAAGAGTGTATGTCAAAAAGTAAAGTTCCAAAAGATTCTTCATTTTTCTTCATAATATTTGAAAAAAGTATTTAAAGTATATGTAAATCTATTGGCTTGCAATCAGAGGTATAATAAGCATTTGCGGCACTTTCATTCAGATTGAGGAATTCAGCTTTAATGAACACTTAGCCTCTGTCTCTTCATAGACTGGCTTTCAAATCTGAACACATACTTTCATGGACATTGTAATGCAATCACACAAGTTACTTTCCTGTTCATTCAGCATTCAGCAATATCAAAAATACTGGTACGCTTTCAAACCATCCCTCCTTTCCAGAAGTGGGCGAGGTTTTGACAGCTGCTGGTAGCATCCAAAATGCAGTGCCATAACTAACCTCTACCTTGATCACATCTCACGTAAAACCAGTGGATAATTGAATTGCATCTACTGCAACCTTTCTATGGTCAGAAAAATCCAGGGTTCAGATTTCATCATTAGAGGGTCATGTCCTCTTAGGGTATCTCATAAGAGTACTAGTCACAATGCTTATCCTGATGCACATGTGAAGGCACTCCAAATATTGCCCTTAGATTTCCGATGGTTGGCTTTGTCAGAGTCTTGAAAAGACATTGCTAGAAATAGAGCACAACTCCATTTTCAATACTCTTCAGTACAGAAAGCAATCAAAGAATTGCACACTTTCCAGGAATATGCTGCCTTAGAAATTGGTGTCCCACCTTGAAGAGTCTTGAAATTGGGGTTGTAGCCTGAGGTGGTGCAGTGGCACCTTCCACTGTTTCAGACTTCTCAAGTGTTTCTGCCTTACTATCTTGAGTAATGGAGGCCTCAGTGCTTTCATGTCCAGGTGTTTCCACTATTGTCTCCTCAGACAACTCTCCTGGGCGTTTGTCAAACAGACCTTTGAACTGCTTCCTAGCCTTCAGCTCAGCCTCCTGTAAGCATTTCAAGTATTCGGTGAGAGACCTTAGGACTAAATAACAGCATCAATGAGCTCCATTTAAAACTAAGATTCACAGCTTTCCTTTCTGAAATCAGAAGACTAATTGAAGGTCATCTTGATAAGCATCACTTGAAATTTTTCAAATCTGTTGGTTGGACTGAAATTATGAAAACTCCTTGGCGACACAGCTGGTCTGTGACTACAACAGTCACCACATCAGATTGGTCCCTTACAAATCCAGAAAACATTATCCCCCTAGATTGAAAAAGACACCCACCTGCTCTCTTTTCTTCAGCTTGGCCAGAGCTGCATTTGCATCACCAGTGGCAGACTTGTCAACTGTCATCATCTGCAGATATGTGGCATTTTCAGTAATGGCTTTCATTATATTGACACATTGTACGACAGTCACTATGTAGAAAAAAAAGCTTTTGGCCAATCAGACTGTCAGACAGTATAGACTAAGGTCTATTACCAGCTTGAAATCACTTCGAGCTTCATCAAAATCCCCAGTTTCAGTGAAGGCCATTCCTCGTCGATACAAAGCTTTCACATGATGAGGGTTCCCTTCCAGAACCTGCACAAATCACTGTTTACTTCTGAGTAACACAGTTTTCAACTTAGCATGCCAGGATTCTCAAGCTCAGATGCATCCAGGGCAAGTTTAGACATTGAATTTCAGCCTGCCTGATTTGAACAAGAAAACTGCATCCCTTGATGATCAAATAATCATTGAAGGCCAAGTTACTTGCCTTGTTGCATGTTTCAATGGACTTGACATACTCCCCAAGTTTGTGGTAGCATGCCGCAACATTAAGAAGAAACGTGTTCTGCCAAATTTACAAATTAGCTAGCATACAATATTGTAGCTTATCTTTTGCAGAGTCAAAGCACTCATTTACTAAACACATTGAAAGTGATTACTTGCATAGAAGATGGGCAAAGGGGTTTCCCAGTCTACAGAATTGATAAGATCAGTAGAAAGCTAAGAAGAAAATCAACAAAACTTACATTGGTAGTTTGGAGTTCCTGGGCTTCCTCATCACCGTGAGGATTGACATGCTTAAAATCCCTCAGCACCTGCTACATCCTCTCTTCACATGAGATGCCACACATGTCCTAACCTACATTATCTAGAGCATGCTTGATTGCTGAGAGCCTACACCACCATCCCTTGATCATCATGTCATGGAATGGCTAAATGTAGGAATTGACTGTGTGATTGTAATAAAGAGCAGTGACATGCCTTGTCATACTTGGTCTTGGCTAGTTCAAACTTCCCTTCTTTGAATAACCGATTACCCTGCAGACAGAGGTAATGAGCTCCATAAGAGAGTGCAATGAGACTGATTACAATTCTCTTTAAAACTCCTACAATGACACTGAAAATTTCTAATGACTCATGCTACCATTCAATGAACCCAATTTCACAGTGCAGCAATTGCAGATGGCTGGAAACCATTTGCTAAAGCTGGTTTGACATGATATTAGGTTTGACCCAATGAGACAGTTTAAGGACGATATATTGTGCAAATGAATCGACAAGTAGCCTAGTCCAACATTTCCAAGTAATTTAGGGTGCAGTTAACTTGCACCCAGGTGAGCCATTTCGATTCACAAAGGACAGTAGAATAATGGTCTAAAATTGCTTTTTTCTATCTCTTGAAAGCTGGAAGGTGAGGCATTTGGAGTACCGCAGCTTTAATTGCATCAACTTCAGCCATAATCTCTTTGAAATTAAGACCTTCCCATTCCTGAAAAAAACAACATTGAAGTAAAAAACTAACCACAATTCTTTGGTGCAGATATTGTGTGAACAGACTGAAATTGTCAGCAAGACAAACTATAAACCTCTGCTGATCCAGCTACACTGCAGAAAAAGATTGGGCAATTCCGTTAGTTGACCTTAGCTTTCTCATATCCTAGCAATTCAACCTCCCATTGCACAGAAGCACCCTCTGGAACACCTTCTGGCCTGCACCCAATATAGTGAAGTATCACCAGATGCAATTTTTTTCCACTGCATCAGCTTGAGAATTCATTTGCATGCCTCACTGTATCTATTCATGCCACACAGAAGGATTTTTGGCATCAGATGGATAAGAATGACCTTGGGTGTTTGTTTGTGCCCCCTCACCAGTCAAGCTTAGGACAGTCTATTAACTGATGACATTAGGAACTCTAGGTTCTCAGGCAGCTGCATACATCTGCAGGGAACCCTATAACACCAAACAGCAGGCAAAGCATCAACATGACAAATGTAAGCAGATGACCTCTGGTGTGCCTTGTGTTACCTTGGAAATTTGTCGTAAGCATACTTGGACACACTATTGATGAGAGCCAGCTCACCGGGAAGCATCAAGCGTAGACTTGCCTCCAGTCCCTCAGGTACCTATCAAACCATACACATAGAAAGCTCAAGACAAGAGAGTCCAGAGACAAATAAGTGCTACATTGGTAATGTCTGTAGAAAGAAGCACAAGAAACAAAAGGATTCTTACAAATTCCATGTGCTCACAGGTTGTGAAAGATCAAGATAGAGCACACAATTCCCGTGTTCATTTCCAACATCTTGGTTGGTAATATGTAGTGGGACTATTCTTATAACTTTTGTGCTTCCTATGCATAGTTTGCTAATTTAGCAAAATGCCCAAATAAAGGTCAAAGTGAAAGGCATAACCACGCACCGCACCCTCACCAGAGGCAAACTCAAGAGGTTCACCTCCAGGATTGTCTGTCCTGGTGTTGTAGAATATTTTACCTCCCTCAAGCAGCATGCCCTTGTAGTGGATGCACATCACACTGTCTTGCAGAGGACAATCAATAGGAAATTCCCCTGGCCAACAAGAAGCCCCACTCCTGTCATTAATTTCACTTGTACCAAGTGATACTTTTCAAACCTAAAATTTGCTGCAGGAATACTACATGTGTTTTGCATAACCATCTGAATTCCCTAACAGGCCTGCAGGTGTCCTCTTTGCCTTTGGCTATCTCAGTTCACAGATCTCAGTATATGTCCATGTGAGTTTCCAGACTTTGAGTATAAGTTGGTGACATCACATTATGTGTGAGAACCAAAGAAGGCAAACCTGTTCCATCTCGAATGCGCCGCTTTATGAGTCCACCGTCTCCAAACATATCCCGCACCTGTCCCATGGACAATAACAAACATCAGCCATTGTGTATCTTACCAGAATCTGAAGTCCAGGCCGTTTCACTAACCTGGCTTGATTGATTCAACTCACTCACCTGGATTAATTGAATCAGCTCCACCTCAAACTCCAGCTCTTCAGCCTCTGGTGGGACATTTAGATTTAGGGAATATGATGCAGGGCTGCAATATGGACGTGAGATGTAGATCAAGGCCTTCTCATTCCTGGTCATTGTTCCTATTGCCTTCTCTAACTCTTCTGTGAGCTGCAAAACACAGGGCACAGTGTTCATTAAGTTTCTGTGACTAGCTTGCAACCTATCTGGCCACTTGGGCATATCCCAAACAGTGCATTGGAGTGATCTGCTGGACAGAATAGAAGAAACTGAAAACAGAGTTTGTTTACACATGCACCTCCTCCTTGCCAAAAGTAAGATGAAGTGGATCACCCTCTTTCTGGGAGAAAAATGTTGGGCCCCCCAGTACTCTTGCAGTAATCCTGGTCATCATGCGACAATGGTTTCAGATGCTAAAACTCTCATGTCGAGTAATTCTTCAAGGAAAGCTGTGCAGATAGCATGTAGTACCTTAGCAACACAAAAAGATGCCTGCTTGTTTACATACAAGAGGACACCATCTGCAGGACAACAAAGTTTTCCCATGTCAAACCACTCCATTGTGACAAAGTGCTCTAAAATATAACTGATGTAACACTCACCATATATTCACCTCATAAGGAGCCCGAGGTGTTTCCCAGCCCTCCCCATCTCTCAAGACCTGTAACACGGCAATTCAATTAACCACCACAACCTCAAATGTAGGAAGGCCTTGCAGTAGCAAAAGGTTGATGTGTCTTGACCTGGATTTACAGAGCACAACTATGACAAGGGGCAGTAACTGCTAGACAAAGCTGCTCTTGTACATGACTGCGACCTAGGCAGTCAACCTCTCTCTCTCTCTCTGTCTGACCTTGCTTCTATGTGTGCAAACAAAGGCTATAAATTTACTTCCAGATGTATATTCCACTGAAGCTCTTTTTCTATAATATTCAGAGAATTCTTGATGCATAGCAGCCCTGACCAATGTAATCAACCTGACGAAGACTGCCCATGACATAAGCTCAGAATTGAAGTCATAAATGAGTGCAGTATTACCAGTTTGGTCACACCGAGGTCATCTTTAAGCACCTGCAACAATGCACCCCATTGCACAGCTAAGAAAAGGACAATGACAATTGCATGTTTCCAACAACAATCATTTCTTGTTCCCTCAATCTCTTGGGCATCCATGTAGGAACATGTTGCTAAAAGCAGAGTGTTCCATTGCTATCCAGGATATGCAGGAAAACAGGGCTAAAAACTCACTCACCTTCACTTTGTGAAAGTCGAGCAACTCAATCTCAAAGAACAGATCTTCACCCTTTGGAAAGTTCTCCGCAACAGTCACAGGACACTCTGGATCAGCATAGTGCAGATCAGGCCTTATTTTCAGCTGCGAATTGCAAAACAGGACACTATTTAGGATCATAGTTGAAGAGTTTCCAGTTCCCAGTTTTCATGCTAGTGCTTCCTTATATGTGAAGCAGCTAATTTGACCCAATTTGAGCACAGAAACCAGTGGCCCCAATCTAAGTACAAAGTCAAGCATCTTGCCACTTTCTTGCAATTGCCACCGTTGTTGCATTCCCATAGTTGTCAGCATCAAAACTATGAAGCACATGTTTTGGGCCTCCAAGAAGTTCTAGTGGTAAAAGAGAAAAGATGAATGTTCCAGAAGCGCTTGAGAATGAGAGGAGCTTGCAGTGAGTACCATGGCTGTTTCACCTTTCAACATGGTAGGAAGACCTTCCTCCCATCCAGCTATCATTTTGCTCTTGCCCAGAACCATCCTCAGGGGAGCTCCCCTTCCTGTAATCAGAATTTCCAAGAGGCTTCAAACACTGATTTCAACAGCTATCATCACACAGTCATCTGATCCTTCTTTACTGCTGACAACAGGAAAGGAATGACAGCAAGCACTTCATATGTGTGACACTGCCAAGAAACTCCATAACAACACTTTTGAAGCTAACATATCAAGATGACAGTGGTCACAACCTTATGAGTCTCACTCCCAATTTGTCAGACCATCACCCTTGATCATGAATAACAGTGACAAGCTGCCCATGACTCTCCACTGACTTCATCAGCTCCTCACAGTGGGTGTAGATAGGTATACAAAACTATTATACAGACAGCTGCAAAATACACATTCTCAAGCAATGCTACAATCCTTGTGAGCAGAGGTAGGAGACAGGTTGAGATCCATACTCGATGGATGGGAAGGGAGTGGAGAAATCTAACCTCCATGATCAGCTCGTGATGATTCCACAACAACTCCCTCTGTTGTTCTTGTAATATAGTGGAAGATAACCTGCAAAACAGAACATGAATGGACCCAAAATCAGTCATGAAAAACCTAGAGAAAGGTAGAAGAAACTAAGCATATGTCTCTATGAGATTGCAGAGAAAAAACTCCTTCCATGCAAGAAGATGAAGGCAACCATTGTGTCAGTTCCAGCAAAAACAAAAACTAACATGACAAGTAACTAAGTACAGCAAAGTGCTCAATGCAAGCAGCATAGCAAGAGATTGCTCAAGAATACAATCAGGAGAGAAAAGCCATTTTGTGTTCCAAATGAAAGACCAAAAGTGAACTGACTGACCAAGGCTATTCTGAGTGAAGAAGCTCGGCAAGCTGCAAGGACATCAAAATTTCAGGATACCAAAAACAACATTCTGATTCAATCATAAAGATTTAAACCCTAATCTCTGAGTTCGGATTTTTGTTCCGTCAAGCTGCATTCAGGGATGTGGAGAAATGCAGAAAGAGATTTGAAAATATGCTTTGTGTTCCAAATGAGAAAGACAAAAGCAAACTGACTGACCAAGGTTATCTTGAGTTAAGAAGCTCAGCAAGCTGGGAGGACAACACAATTCCAGGATACTGAAAACCAATCTTCTGACTAAATCACAAAGATTCAAACCCTAGTTTCTGCGATCAGTTTTTTAAAATGTCAAGCTGCATTCTCGGATGTGGAGGAATGCAGAAAGATGGTTGAAACTATGTTTGGTGTTCCAAATGAAAGACACACAAACCAACTGACCAAGGCTATCTTGAGTGACGAAGCTCAGCAAGCTGTGAGGACATCACAATTTCAGGATACTGAAAAACAGCCTTCTGATTCAATCGCAAAGATTCCAACCCAAATTTCTGAGATCAGATTTTTGTGATGTCAACCTGCATTCAGGGATGTGGAGGAATGCAGAAAGAGGGTTTTGAAACTATGTTTTCTGGATGGATATGAGCTCTGTAGCAGAAGATCAGAGAGGGGGTGTCGTTCTCTTTGGAAATTGTGGAGATTTTCTTGTGAAATCCAATCCTCCGTTACTCACCTGATCACCTTCTTTTGGATGTTTACTTCCCTCACCAGGTCTCAACACCGCTTTCATCAAGCCTCCAGGACCAATTTCCCTCTTCTTCCTGCAAAGCATTAACAGGCTTAGAAAGGGCAAACTAAGCAAAGCACAAAACTCTGAACCAAGAAGAAGAATTGAAGGAGTAAACAAGTCCACTCGTCAGAACAATGCGGCACATACTTGGGTGTTTCCTTGGCACCAGACTTTTTGCCTTCAACGCGGTTCAATCCGTCCTCCCCCATCTCTCCTCCCGAGTCACAGCAAAAGGAAGAAACAAAACCAACCTCTTCCACAAGCCCCCCTCAGCAACTACTAATCTTCCTCGGGAACAAAAAGAAACATACTACAGCAGGAAAGAGATGGGAAACTGATCAAGGGCTGGTGGAAGAGAGAGAGAGAGAGAGAGAGAGAGAGAGAGGCAAACGGAAACCAGAAAAGAAAATGCGAAAATAATTCTTTCAAACTTCAGGTTGACAGGGAAGTATTTTCAAAAGAAAAGCGACAACATAATCAAGCTGAAGAGATGAGAAAAAAAAAAGGAGACCAGCAAACCAGCAAGCATGAGGAGGAAAAGACGAGCACTCGTGCAAACACCGAGTCTCTTGCCACTGCAGCGGCCACAGCCTCCACACAAGGCGAAAATCGAGCGAGACGAAGTTCACTTCATGGGATCAACGTTCTCATTGTTCACACTCGTTCGCATCGACGAAGGCAAAAGAGAGAGAGAGAGAGAGAGAGAGAAAGGCTCATTGTTTTTTACGGCAAACAAATTGGGAAAATATTTGGAAATTTTCTTTTTTCTAGTTTAAATTCGACTAATTTTGCCAGATTTTTGGAAAATTCGCCAAATTTTCGATATGAAAAAATTGAAAAAAAGAACCCTGTTCATCACACGATTTTTTTTTCCTGGCTAAAGTTAGCCAGTTGGAGATTTGTTTTTTCAAAATGGCTAAAAGTGTTTATTTGAGGGGTTTTATTGTCCCCAAATTTTGAAAAACATAATTTTAATTGAAGAATCGCCATACTTCTCTAGTGAGTGCGATCAGATAGCCAAAATTTGAATGATGCATAAACGTTTTTACTTTTATATATGGAATTCAATTTGGCTAAACTGTCTTATGGATGATTGCCACTTCAGCTACATAAGAAAAACGCTGATCCCATTTCAGTTATGTTTTTGTATGAATTTTGTGATGTAGCCAAAGTGACAATCAGCCACAGGAAGATTTAGCCAAATCTGGCTATAAACCAGATTAAAAAATACAAAATTTTAATCACCATTTCATATTTTTGGCTACTTACCGTAGGTACAATTATCTGGTGATTTTTTTTAACTTTTTGGATTTCTGATGATTAAATGCCCAAAATTCACATTCATTTATAATTTCGCTATTTGGCAAAATTTAATCACGAAAAAAAAGGGGCAGCTCCCATTTGTTTGCACTAGTGTGAACCCTGATTACGCACGGTGTGTTATTTCAACAATGTTTGGTTGATGTTTTTGTTTTTTTAAAAAAAAATTCTTTTCAAACAACTGTCCGTGGCCACTGTCTGTCCGGAGTCACTGTCACAGACAGACCAAGTGAATTAATACATATATGATTGGAAAAGAGAGAGAGATCCATTTGTACATTTCATCTCATTTTCATGTTTCTCACCAAATGGAATTCCTGGCCATGCTCTTTAGAACCTTCTGGACTCAGTCCCCAACTAAAATATGCAAGCCAAATCTATCCCTTTTTCAAATCCCATTTGACCAAAATGGGGTGTGTGATAGCTAGAAGGTGGGAATTTATTTTTTGTTCATTAATTAATTAATTAACTAATTAACTAACATTTTTTGGAAGGTGGGAAATTAAAGTGCATATTTTTCTACTTATAAAAAGCCACAATAAAATATAGAAAGGTGGAATTAAACTGCATCTCTTTCTGCTTTTAAAAAACCAAAAAAAGACCAAAGCTTTTAGTGTTGGGTTTAGTGATAATCCCCACCACGTTTTTTTTTCCCCAAATTTTTTCATATATGTTTTCTCTAAAATATTAGCAAAATTTGTTGAAATTACACAATAAGTTTTTCTCCCATGAGCACTAAGGAAGAACTTTGCATGGGGTGTTCGAGTAGATTCCCCCATGCATGGTAGGTGGGGCCTCTACTAGTGGTTATCACATCAAAATAGTGTGCAAGTTATTTCCCCACACTCATCAAAACATAAGAAACATCCTTAATGATTCTCATTCTAATAAATGAGAATTAACTAAATGTCATCATATGGGCTAATCATGGTGATTAATTAATTAATAAATAATAATCATATTTGTTTGCTAGTCCTTTTAGGGAGCACTTTTGTCTTGAGCATAAATTTATTAAGGCCAAACTCGATTTCACACTATTTAAAACCATTACCCAAATTTTATTGTTCATCATAGCACTAGCACTGGAGTAACATCTTTCCATTAGGGCTTATGTGATCACAGATTTGTTAGTTATGATCATTAGTAGGTAAGTAAGGTAGATAGGTTGATAGGCAAAGACACAAGGGCTCAGAGCTTTTTGCAGCCAAACCTTCAACTTGGATGATCTCGGAGTCCATTTACTATTTACATTTCTCTTTCTTTCATCTAATCAAACCCAAACCATCTTTCTTTTCCGTATCTTTATTTTTTAGATGGACCTAAAACTTAGAATATACACACTTTCTTGTAATCAAACCCCTTTTTCTTATTAGTTTGCATGATTTTTAAACACATGTTTTTTTATCCATGTGCTTTTTTTCTAAACACATTTTCTTAACCCACATGTTTTCTTTTTAAACATCTTTGATTCATATGTTCTCTCTAAACACATTTTTTTAATTCACGTGATTTTTCTTTAAAACCTTTTTTGATTTATGTGTTGTTTTTTTAAATATTCTTTTTTTCATGTTTTTCCTTTACAGTTTTGGTCAAACCCATTTTGATTGTTTATAAATGTTTAAAGAATTCCTCTTCTCTCTTTCGATGTTGTTAGTTGAACCCCTTTGTTTATTTTATCAAATTTATCCATTCCCATCCCATCCCTGTTTATTGTTGATCAATTCATTTCAAGCCTTGCAACCTTATTGTAATGTTGTCACAACTTTAACCTTCAGTTCATAACCAAGATTAGGGTAAGAAAAAGAGGAAATGAACCAAAAACTTTCAAGGTAAGAAAGAAGCTTACGACATTGAAAGAGTGAACATAAAATATTCTTGGAGTTCTTAGGATGAACTCTCACTTTGGGAGTTGGGAATCCAAATGTGTTTTGAATTTTTGGGACAAAACTAGAGGGGTCAACCTTGTGCAAGTCAAAAGTCCTTTATACCATTCTTGGTTTTTCCTTGTGCCCTATAAATAAAAATGTATGTCAAAATCCACAACAAGACAAATTGTAAGTTTTGGATGCTTTCACTCAAAGAACCACAATGAGTTTTTAGGTACACCATATTTAAATGGTATAGGGCAAGTTTGAGTATTTTTGCAACCTTCAATTATCATAATGTTATAGATAATCCGCATTGTTGCATGTTTAGAATATAAACAATAAGAATTTGATCCTCTTCAAATGTCAACACACCTAGTCCATTATATTTTTTACTTTTAGTCTTGAAGGGATGTTCCAATGTTTGTTGGCCTTCCTAAAGGATTTTACTTTTCTTTCCACTTCATCCATGACCTTTTATAATTGTTCATCTATCCATGTAATTTTTATTTTTGTAAGAGGGGTCTTGTTCATTTTTGCAAATTTTTGTCTTGGTTGGATTCATGTTGAAGAGGTTAAAAGTTTTGGCATACTAAGGTGTCCATTTCTTGGTGTCACAAGGGCAGTTTTAAGGGGGGGGGGGGGGGGGGGGTGTTTTTTTTTTTGTTTTTCGATG